>Ga0100395_1002705_pt1 | contig 13145 bp, 5 predicted proteins | sample CryGeymeta201519_FD_81542 | JGI IMG/M metagenome (GOLD analysis project Ga0100395, IMG submission 81542) | Groundwater microbial communities from Crystal Geyser aquifers in Utah, USA - Crystal Geyser metaG 2015-19 | ecosystem: Environmental > Aquatic > Deep subsurface > Groundwater | place: USA... | reverse complement strand
TCCGAACCAGGGGGTACCGCCTCGGCCTCGTCTCCAGCACGCCCAAGGAACGCATGCTGACAACCGTCCGCAACGGGCTCCTCAGTCGGTTGGACGGGGTGGCGTCCCTGGAAGAGGTGTTCTCCGCGATCCTCTCGCGCAGCGACGTAGTGAACCCCAAGCCGGCACCCGAAGCCTACCTGCTGGCCGCGCAACGGCTCGGCGTGGCACCCGAGCAATGCGCTGTCTTCGAGGACAGCGAACCGGGCGTCAGAGCGGGCAAGGCAGCGGGGATGTTCGTATTCGCCGTTCCCAACTTCTACACGTCCCACCAAGATCACAGTGCCGCCGACGTGACGCTCGGCAGCCTCGCCGAAATCCTGACCGAGGGGTACCTGTAGCGGGGAAGGGAGCCCCTTCCCCGAGGGACTCGGCCATGTTCGCGCTTCGCTTGAGCACCCCGGCGGATGAAAACGCTGCCACCGGACGCCCGAACTTGTTCTGGAGCTGAGCGCGGGCAGTACCCCAACAAGTTGGGGCGTCCGGAGTGCATTCTCGAAGGAATCACTCATGCCCGCCCTCCGGTTGGGCATCACACCAGATGAGAACGCCGCGGTCGGTGCACTGCCGGTCTCCGCAATCTGCAATCTGCAGTCCCAGATCTGCATTCCCATAGGAGTTGCCCTTCATGAGTACGCCCGACCGTCCCAACATCCTCTTCCTTCTCACCGACGACCAAGGCCCGTGGGCGTTGGGCTGTGCGGGGAACCCGGAGATCCGCACACCCAACTTGGACCGACTCGCGGCGTCCGGTACGCGGTTTGAGAACTTCTTCGTCGCCACGCCCGTCTGCTCGCCCAGTCGCGCTACGTTGTTGACTGGGCGCATTCCGTCGCAGCATGGCGTGCACGACTGGCTGAAGGGCGGCAACACCGGCCCAGACGCCATTCGCTACCTTGAGGGCGAGGTCGCCTACACCGACCTCCTCGCGCGCAACGGCTGGACGTGCGGACTCAGCGGCAAGTGGCACCTTGGCGACAGCCAGATTCCGCAGCATGGCTTCATCGACTGGTTCAGTCATCAGTTCGGCGGCGGCCGCTACAACGACGCGCCGATGGTGCGCAACGGGCAGCTTGTGGACGAGCCGGGCTACGTCACCGACGTCATCACGGACGAAGCGCTGCGCCTGCTGGACCGCTATGCCGACCTCGCCGTCCCCTTCTACTTGGGCGTCCACTACACGGCTCCCCACAGCCCCTGGACCGGCCACCCGCAGGGCATTGTCGACTCGTACGACGACTGTCCCTTCGAGTCCTGCCCGCAAGAGCCGATCCATCCGTGGGCGAAGGCTGAGGGCTTGACCACGAGTTGCATGAACAACCGCGAGATGCTCAAGGGCTACTTCGCCGCAGTCACCGCCATGGACGCCAACGTCGGCAGGTTGCTCGATAGGCTGGAAACGCTTGGCATCCGCGACAACACCCTCGTCGTGTTTGTCAGCGACAACGGGTTTTCGTGCGGCCACCACGGCTTCTGGGGCAAGGGCAACGGCACGCTGCCCCGCAACATGTACGAGAACTCCATCAAGGTGCCGTTCATTGCCAGCCACCCCGCCGTCATTCCGGCTGGCCGCGTGACCGATGCCATGGTCAGCGCGTACGACTTCATGCCGACGCTCCTGGACTACGTCGGTCTTTCCGTGCCCACGCGCTCCAACTCTCCCGGTTGCAGCTTCCTCCCAATCCTCCGCGGCGAACCCGCTGAGGGCCGCGAGGACGTGGTACTCTTCGACGAATACGGCCCCGTCCGCATGATCCGCACCGCCCACTGGAAGTACGTCCACCGGCACGCGCACGGCCCCCACGAGCTGTTCGACCTCGTCAACGATCCCGGCGAACGTCTCAACCTAGCCGCCGACCCCGACCGCGCCGAGTTGATTCAGCAACTCCGCGGCCGAATAGACGAGTGGTTCGCCCAATACGTCGAGGGTCGCCGCGACGGGCTGCTGCAGAACGGGATGGTGCACGGGCAGGAGCGGTTCGTGGACCGATAGAGTCGGAACGAGCGGAGCGCGCTCTCGGCTCTGTCGCCTCGCCGCGAACGTTCAGGACCAAGCCAACGAACGCTGTCGGAGGGAGCCGCGCGAACCCCTACCCGCCGCTCTTCGTCCGCTCGACTGCTTCTCGCCACTGGGCCACCAGGGCGGCCCGGCTCTCGTCTGCCATCTGCGGCCGAAACACCCGGTCAACCGCTCGCAGCTCGGCAAGCTGCGCCGCGTCTTTCCACAAGCCGACGCCCAGTCCCGCCAGGAACGCGGCGCCCATGGCTGTGGTTTCCACCGACTGCGGACGGACCACAGGGACACCCAGGACGTCCGCCTGCAACTGCATGAGGAAGTTGTTGGCAGAGGCGCCGCCGTCCACCAACAACTGCCCAATACGTTGCCCCGTATCCGCCTGCATCGCGTCAATCACGTCCAGCGTCTGCAGGGCGAGGCTCTCCAGCGTTGCCCGCGCCAGATGCGCCCGGTTCGTGCCCCGCGTCAGGCCGAAGAGGCAGCCGCGTGCCTCGGCGTCCCAGTGGGGCGCGCCGAGGCCGACGAACGCCGGCACGAACACGACGCCGCCGCTGTCCGGCACGCTGCGTGCCAGTCCCTCAGTCTCCGCGGCGTCCTTGATGATCCCGAGTTCGTCGCGCAGCCATTGCACCGCTGCGCCAGCGACGAACACGCTGCCTTCCAGCGCATATGCCGGCGAACCCTCGGCGCTGCACGCCATCGTGGTCAGCAGACCGTGACGCGAGTCGGCCGGCTGCTCGCCGGTATGCATCAGTGCGAAGCAGCCGGTGCCGTAGGTGTTCTTCGCTGTGCCCGGTGCGAAGCACGCCTGCCCGAACAGCGCCGCTTGCTGGTCTCCGGCGATCCCGGCAATAGGGACGCCCTTCAGCTCAGGGATTGCGGACACGGTACCGAAGTCGGCGATGGAGGGCGTTGCGTTGGGCAGCAGGCAGCGGGGCACGTTCAGCAAGTCGAGACACCAGTCGTCCCACGCGCACGCATGGAGGTTGAGCAGCATTGTCCGTGAGGCGTTGGTGAAGTCGGTCGCGTGCACCGCGCCATCGGTCAGCTTCCAAAGCAGCCACGCGTCGATGGTGCCAAAGCGCAGTTCGCCGGCCTTCGCCCGCTCGCGAGCACCCGGGACGTTGTCCAACAGCCACTCGAGCTTCGTCCCGGAGAAGTAGGGATCGACCGTGAGCCCGGTCCGCTGGCGGATCTCCTCCGCGTGCCCCGCCGCCCTCAGTTGCTCGCAACGCTCGGCCGTCCGCCGGCATTGCCACACGATGGCGTTATGCACCGGCACCCCCGTCGCCGCCTCCCACAGGACCGCCGTCTCCCGCTGGTTCGTGAGACCAACGGCCGCTACGCGCTCCACGCCGCCCACTTGTCCAAGCACCTCGCGGACGACGCTGCGCGACACCTCCCAGATCTCCAGCGCATCGTGCTCCACCCAGCCCGGCCGCGGGTAGCGCTGGCGGAATTCGGAGTATGCGCGACTCAAGACGCGCCCGCAACTGTCGACAAGCAGAGCGGTGGTACCGGTGGTTCCCTGGTCGAGGGCGAGGACAATGTCGCGATTCATGTGGCGCTCCTGGAAAGCCCCACGCGTGAAGGAGTGTTAGCGACCCCACTGCACCGCCACGAACACGACCGTGTCGCTGGCGAAGCCATACGCTGGGGTGACGACGCCCGCAGTGAACGTGCGCCTCGCGCTCGGGGACCAGCGAAGCCCCACCGCCCAGGGCGTCTTCCGGTGGACGCGGTCGTGATGCTGCGTGCCAACCTCGCCGAAGAACGTCGTCTGCTCGCCGACGCGGGATTCGGCCCCCAGAAAGCTCGTCACTGCGCTTTCGTTCCGGCCGTCCTCAAAGCGGTCCCAGCGCACGCCGAGATGTCCTCGCAGGCCGGTGGGGCTGCCATCCGCGGGGTTAGTGCCCGCGAGACTCGCGACTGCATAGGCGGCCGTGTCCTTCAGGATCGAGTCGTGGTAGGCGCCGACGGCGACGGCCGGGAGGACGGCCGTCTCAGCCTGGACCTGACGCTTGACACCAAGGACCCCCCCCTCGCGATCGTTGGTCGCCCGCATAGCTTCGAGCGCGCCGTGAAGCTCTGTTCGCTCGTCGAGCCGGTACCGACCGGCGACGCTGTACCAGTGCGTCGTGTCCACGGCGTTGCGGACGGGCAGGTACGTCAACTGGAGGTCGAACTGTCCCGTACCGAGGTCAGCCGTGGGGTTGAGCAGCAGTCCAGTGGCGCCGACCAAGTTGGGGTCACTCGACGCAGGGGCGAGAGGGGCCGCCATCACCGCCAACGCCAGGCCGAGGGTTGTCATCATTCTCCGCATCATCATCTCTCTCCGTTCCACAGAATGACAGGTGCCGCCGCTCTCACAGCCCCGGAGGGGTCTGCGGCGCACCCGCTGCTGGGACCTGGAAAGTGGCCGTTGCCGTACTCACGTTGTCGGCGTTATCGGTCGCGGCGAGGGTCACGTCGTACGTCTCAGCGGCGCCGTCGTTGTTCAGGTTGGCGGCCGCGGCATAGGTGCTCGTATAGGCAGGAGCAGGGCCCGGCGCCAGCGCGACCTGGGAGGCTGCGCCGGTCTTCTGCCGAGTCACGGTCGCCGTAATTGACTTCACCCCGGAAGCATCGGTCACGTCGGCACTCAGCGTGACGGTGCCTCCCGTCCAACGGAACCCGGCCGGAAGCGTCGCCTGCGCGTTGGCGATCGTCGGTCCCTGCGTGTCGCCTGGCTGGCCACCGCCACCGCCGCCAGTCCCGCCGCCACCGCCGTTACCCCCCCCGCCGCCCCCGCCGCCTGTTCCTCCGCCGGGAGGCGTTCCAGGTGGTTCGAAGAGCACGCCCCGGCTTCCCCCGCAGCCGCACACGCAAAGCACGCTGGTGAGCAGCCCGACGGTGCTCAGTGTCCTTCTCGTCACTCGCATCGAATTCCTCCTGTCAGCTGGACGCCTCAGCGCACGCTAAAGGTCGTCAGTGCGCGACTCGCCTGCCCTTCATCGGTCCGGGCCAGCAACTGCAGCGTGTACAAGCCGCGAGCCAGCACCGTCCCGCTACGCGTGCGGCCCGACCAGTGAACCGTGTTCACCCCGGCGTTGGCGGCAAAGCCCTCGGCTACTACCTCTGCGACCCGGCCGGAGGCTGACCGCAGTTGCGCGGTCACCAGGGCAGGCAACGAGCTGCTGAACGTGATCGCCGCCGAGCCGTCACGGCCGGGGGTGACGCGCAAGCCGGTTAGCAGCAGGGCCGCGCCGGGGGACGGATCGACCTCGACCGTGAACTGACGCGCGGCGCCGTGGTCGCGGCTACGGAAGCTGTAGTGATTCGTCGTCCGCATGTACTGCCGCTTCCCGGTCTCCTTGTCGACCAGCGTCAACCGGTACGCGTTGGGCACCCGGGCCAGATCACTCCACTTCAGCATAACGTCTTCGTTGGGCAGGTCGGTCTCTACAAGCACGTCCCAGACAGCTCGGCTGTCGAGCGGCGCGCGGAAGTCGACGCCCAAGCGCTGACCGGGCCCGCGCGTCGAGACGAACGACAGATCGACGAAAGGCGACACGGGAGGCGGGCTGCCGAGTTGCAGATCGCCCGAGCCGCCGCGACCGGCGGGGCGCACTCCGAGGAAGTTGTAGGTGTCTTTGGCTTGGCCGCACGTAGCCTCCAGACGGAAGTCCCAGTCTTCGGGGCTGGCCTGTCGCGAGCGCGCAGCACTTTCTGCTGCCGCCGCTGCGCGAGGGGCCGCCGGGACCGTTAGCGACACGTTGTCGGCGCTGCCCTGGAGCCAGAACGCTTCGCCGGCACCGATGGCGCCACGCGCTTCCGGGAGGACGCTCTGGTCGTAGACGAGGACGTACTGACCGTTCCACACCCACGCGTAGTCGGTCAACAAGCCAGCCGCTTGCGCCTGCGCCAGCGTGCCCGCGGCAACACCGTTCTGCTCGACCGTCAGTCCGGTGAGGCTCCACGTGAATGGCGCACTGCGCGGATTGCCCAGCAGCGTCCAGCCGTTAGCCACCGGCGCAGTGAACGGTTGGTCGGGGTCGATGCCGCGACCGGCAGTCAACCGCAACTGCGTCGCCGCGTCGAACTTACCCCAGTACCCTTTGCCGGCCTCGAACTGCACATTGGCGCCATCGTAGAGCACGTAGCCGCCTTGGCCGCCGTTCGCCGCGGCATCCCAAGCTGCCACCTTCATCTGCGCTGCCGGGACGCTCAGCACCGCCGCCGGGTCGCCGTTGGTGAGTTGCACTGGCACCGTGAACATCTGCAATCCTGATTGCAGATCCACGACGCTGAGCAGCACAGAAAGAGTGTCATCCGTCTCGCTAACAGCCTGGGCCGCCAAGCTTACGTCTACCGCGGTTGCGTTCGCCAAGCTCAGCCCCGAAGGGCTCAGCGGCGCGTTGGCCACTTTGAATGTCAGCTTCACCAGCGTGCCGTCGGTGCTGAGCCCGGCGGCATGGAGAAAGCCGAAAGTCAGCTTGCCGCTGGTCGAGGGGAACGTCTCCGGGTTGTGGGCGAACAGCCCCTGCGCCGCAAGCGCGCCGGCAGCGTCGACGCCTTCCAGCGACAATGACGTGCCGTCGTAGGTGACCTCGAAGAACAGCCCGCCGAGATTCGCGACGCCGGCCAGATTGAGGCTCACGGTCGCCGTCGCGCCGGCGGACACTTCTTTGGGGGCGGAGACGGACACCCCGATGGGCTGGGCGTTGAGGATGCCCGTCAGCATTGCCACCGCCACGGCGATCCACGTGACGGAGCGTTGGTGTGAGTGTCGGACTCGGTTCATGACGCGGTGCCTCCGGTCAGTGAGCGTTTCAGCAGCCCCGGGCTTCATCTGCGTGCCAGCCGGGCGCGAACCGTTGGCAGGGCACTCCACGCCGGCCACGTGTTCAGCCCGAGACTCACCGTCAATCGCTGCACTCGATCATCGGTGACGGTGAGCGCGAACAACTCGGCGTCGCCCGCTGTCAGTGCGGCGCAGGCCAGCCACTGACCATCGGGAGACCAAGCGGGCTCCTGCTCGGCGGCGGGCGTGTTGGTGAAGCGGGTGTCCGCGCCGGCCTTGCTCAGGTAGAGCTCAGGGTTGCCGTCGCGCTCTGAGACGTATGCCAGGGTGGCGCCGTCCGGCGACCAAGCGGGGTCGTAGTCGGCCGCTGGGTTCGCGGTCACGGCGGTGACGCCGGCGCCGTCGCTGTTCATCACCCACACGTCCAGGTTCCCGCTGCGGTCAGACGTGAAGGCGATCTTGGTTCCGTCGGGCGAGAAGGCGGGGTGCCGGTCGAGCCCGGCGGCGTTCGTGAGCCGCGTGGGGTTCGCGCCGTCGGCGTCGGCGACATAGATCTCGGGGTTGCCGTCACGCTCCGACGTGAAGGCGATCTTCGTGCCGTCGGGCGACCACACGGGGTCGTAGTCGGGCGCGGGGTCGTTGGTGAGCTGGGCGGGCGGCGTCCCCACAAAGTCGAGCACCCAGAGGTCAGGATCGCCGCTGCGTTCGCTCACGAAGGCGACTTTCGCGGCGTCGGCTGATAGTGCCGGGCTGTGGTCGGCTGCCGGATTGTCTGTCAGGCGCAGGTCGCGCTCGTCGCCGACACGCTGGAGGTAGAGTTCGGCGTTGCCGTCGCGCGTGCTGGTGAAGACCAGCGACTGTTGCGGCTGCATGGCCGGCCCGGCGGGACCGGCAGGGCGCGGCCCTCCGCCGGCGTCTTGCCGTAGGGGTGGCGGGATCGTGCTTGGTCCCTCGCCGCCAAAAGCGGAGGTGTTGCCGTTGTTGTCGGTGAGCGTAGCGGTGAGGTTCAGCCCGGCGGGCATGGGCGCACGGAGCAACCAGACTCGTTCGCGGACCGACGCCTCCCCGAGGAATCGACGCCCCTGGGCGCCTTCGTCGGCGTAGACTTGCACGAGACTCCCGTCGGGCGTCCCGGCGGCTGTCTCACCTGCAACTGCGTCGGTCCGGATGACCGTGACCGTCGGTGGAGCCGGGCCGGCGGCGCCGATGCCTCCGGCTTCGTTCCCGAAGATCGAGCCGGCCACAACGGGATTCCGGGTCCCGCCGCCGAGTTGCACCCCGAAGGCATTGCTGCTCAGGGCGACGGTGTTGCCCTGGAGCACATTCTGCGTCGCCCCTGCCAGCACGGCGATTCCGGCTCCCCGCTGGCCCAGGCGCTGCTCGCCACTCCCCAAACCGAGCGTATTGGTCAGCACTTGATTGTGCCTGCAACTGGCGCCGGTGAGGACGATGCCGCGGGCGTTGTCCACCACGCGATTGTCGGCGACGCGGGCGCCTTCGACGCCGTCCAACAGAATCCCGTCACCGTCATTGCCTAAGCGACGGTCACCGCCAAGGTTGGTCCCAATGAGGTTCCCGGAGACCACCGGCGAGACCAGCCCTCGGAGCCGGACGCCAGCGCCGGTGTTGCCCGAGATCACATTCCCGTTCAGGGCACCGATTCGGAGTTCCTGGGTATCAATAGCCTCGATGCCAGCGCCTTGATTGGCCAAGCGCGTCTCGCCGTTCAGCGCCACGCCAATTAGGTTGCCGTGGATTCCGGCGCCCGTCGTGGTGCTGCCGGCTACCTGAATGCCGGGGCCTTTGTTGCCAGCGATGACGTTGCCCTCCGTCGGCAGACCACCAGCAATGGGCGTGGGAAGCCCCCGACCACCAATCTGCACGTTCAGCCACCCGTCTTCGACCAGGACGCCCCCGAGTCCGTTCGGTGCGGGCGCTTGATTGCTGGTTTCGTCGGGGCCGATGAAGTTGCCGGCAACCGTGACATTGGGGTCGGGGATGGCGGCGCGTCCGCGAGTGCCCGGCGCCAGGTGGATGCCCCAACCGGCGTTCCCGTAGAGGGAGTTGCCGAAGGATACCACCCCGCCGATCGTGGTCGTGTTCACGCCCGCCTGCACGTAGACCCCGTCGGCCGCGTTGTTGCTGAGGGTGCAGTTGCGGATGTCGTTGCCCCACGTGTTTCCGAGGCTGCCTGACAGTGCAATCCCGTTACCGGCGTTGCCGTCCACGAGCTGCTGCGAGATCAGGTTCCGAGAGGAGCCCGCCTCGAGTCGGATACCATCGCCCAGGTTGTTCCGAATCGCGCCTCTGTCTACGCCTCCCGCGATGTCGGTCCCGGCAGTCAACGAGTTCTCCGAGCTGGTCTTCAGCACGATGCCAGCGGCCTTGCCGCCGGTCACGTCGAGACCCACCAGGGCAATCTGCGTGACGGACTCCAGTTGGACGCCCACTCCTTCACTCCCCGTGATGGAGCAGTTCTCCAGCCGCACCCGCTTCGCGCCGCCGTGCAGATGGACGCCAATGCCGCCGGTGCTCTCCGCCTGGGTGTCGCGGACGGTCACATCCTGCCCGCCAACCACCTCGAGCCCCTTGGCTTCTGACAGCAGGCGGTTGTCGCGCACCACGACACCGGCGCCGCTCGTCGCGATGGCGATCCCGACCGCTCCATTCCGGGCGAGCTGCGTCTGGTTCAGCGGAGGTGCTTCAAACTGCATGCGGTGGAGCACGTCGAATGCGCCGGTGAGGTTCCCTCGAATGCTGGTCGCCCCGCTGGCGTTCCCTCCCGCGGCGGCGGAGACCAGAATGCCGTTCTCCGCATTGCCGCCGATCTCGTTCTGCTCGATCTGAGTTTGCTGCGGACTGCCAGTGCTGTCCGTGACCGCCACGCCGCTCTTCTGGTTGCCGGCAGTGGGGAGCCCCAGCAGGCAGTTGCGGATGACGTTGCCGTTGGTGTTCGTCCCCTGCACCTCGACGCCGTGGCCGCCGTTGTTGGCGATGAGCGTGGGGAAGGGCCGCACTTCCACCTGAAACGGACCAAAGAACGTCGTCTCGGTGCCGACGAAGTTGCCGTGCGCGCCGCCGCCGAGGGTCACGCCGTTTCCTTGGTTGCGCAAGGAAACGCCGTTGTCCTCGGCGCTCCCACTTTTATCGACGCCAATCCGCGGCTGGTTGAGGAAGTTGCCCGTCACGCCAGCGCCCTCCAGACGAATGCCGTCACCGCCGTTCGCCCAGACGTTTCCGCTGGTGACGGTGTTGTACGCGGCGTTTTCGGAGAACATCACGCCGTGGGAGGCGTTGCCCGTAATTGTGCAGCTCTTGAGGTCGTTGTATTGGGCGTCGCCATGGACCCAGATGCCGACGCCCGACGGGATCTCGGCGCCGGCTTTCGAGGCGGCGACGCGCAGCCCGTTGAGCACGTTCCCGGTGGACTCGCCCCGAATCTCCACCCCGATCCCGTTGCCTTCGAGACCCAGCCCGACGATGTTGCCCCACACGGTGTTGTTGGAGGCGTCGATGAACTGGAGCCCGATACCGCAGTCAGTGACCTTTGGGAACAGCTTGTTGTTGTTCCCCCAGACGACGCACGCCGCGCCCTTGGCGCCGCGGATGTCGAACGTGCCGACGCTGTTGCCATTGGACGTGATGACCAGCGGCGGAGCGTTGAGCCCGGTGGCGTCTAACGTGCCGATGCCGAGGTTGTCGAAGCCCCCGTTGATCTCCGGCAGGGGGGAAGTGAGCGCGATCGTGCCGCCCACCTGGAGGACCACCGTGTCGTTGACCAGCCTGCCGGGCACGGAGTTGGGCACGATGCGGTCGACGAAGTTCTCTTCCGCCGTGGAGAGCGCGTGTCCCGTCGCGCCCGTGGTGGCCAAGAGGATCGCTTCGCGCAGCGACAGGAAGTCGTCTTGGGCGTTGGTGTCCTGAACGGTGTTGACCCGAATGGTGGTGCCGACCAGCCGACCGGGCTCGAGGAGGAACACGCCCTTCGTCACCGTCTGTCCACGGGGCGTCACCACGCGGACATCGACGGGCGTATCGGGCTCACCGGGAGTGAGCGTCAGCGTCACCGTCGCCGTCAAGCTGGTAGGCGAGACCGTGCCGACGGTCGCCTGCTCTTCGGGGCCTCCGGCTGAACGACGGAAGAAGACTTGTACGTCTTCGGGAGCGCTGCCCAGATTGCGCCCCCTCACCACGACGAGTGAACCGGTCTTCCCTCTGCCGGGCGCCGCAGAAACCACCTCGGGTGTGCCGAAGGCCAGGAAGGGGAGGGCATTGGTCTTGTCGTCGTCCTTCGTCTGCACGACCACGTCCACCTGGCCCTCGGGACCGCGGGGGACGCGCGTGACCAGCTTCGTGGCGGTGCTTCGAGTGGGGTCGATGGGCGCTTCGACGGTCCCGAAGAACACCCGGTCGCCGGCCGGATCAAATAGGCTGCCGGTGAGCGTGACGTCCGTGCCGGTGAAGCCCGCAAACTCGGTGGGCACGGGATCAACAAACGCGAAGCCGGAGGTGGGGATCACGGAGTCCAGCGTCGGCACGCGGCCGACTTCGACGCGTTTGTCGCTGATGGCGTTGCCTTTGGGGTTCTTCACCAGCAGCCGCCCGGAGAAGATCCGACGGTCAGGAGCGCGGACCGTGAGCTGGGTTCCCTCGGCGTTCACGGCATTGACTTCGACCTGGTCGTTGCCAATGACAACCCTGTTATCCGCGGCGGTCAGCGCGAAGTTCCGCCCGGTGATGGTGAACTGCGCGCCTGGCAGCACTCGCGTCGGGTGGTCCAAGATGAGCGGGGCCCATGGGTCGCCGACGACCACCAGCGCTGTCTCGAGCGGAGTGACCTTGCCAACTGCGTCGCCGAAGACATTCAGGAGGGCGCTCGGCGGGTAGCCAGTCACCAATGCCGAGACGCGTTCGGCGATCTTGCCGATGGTGGCGACCTTCTTCAGCACATTGAACGACCCGACCAGCGCTTTGAACTTGGTCTTTACGCTGGTGAGGTTCGGCGCCTCGTTCGCCGTTGTTTCCGCGGCCGCTCCGAAGGCAGTCGTGACCACCTCCCATGCTAGTTCTGCGAGTTCGGCGGTCTGGCGACTGCTCGGGGATTGCGCGGCGACCAGCTTCGACTGCGCGGACTTCTTGGCCACCGTGAGCGCGACCGTGCGGAAAACCTTCGCCTGCAATTCCTTGCTGCCGAACGACCCGAGCACAGCGCTGAGCGTATCGACGGCGATCCCAGTGAGATTGAGCAGCAGCGCGGCCGTCGAGTCGCTGCCGCCGATGAGGGGCGAGTCGAACTCCGTGGGATCCGTGGGGCGGAAAGCGCCGCTGTACGCCCGCAGCAGGTAGACGCCTCCCTTGCTTCCGTCCAGCCGGAGGGCGGGCTTGCCGAAGAAAGACAGGTCGGCGGAGGAGAACAGGTTGTACCCTCCTTCGACCAGCCCTAACACCACGTCGTCGATGAAAGCAACGTAGCTGAATAGCCCGCTGGCCGTGACCATCCCGACATTGACCGTCTTCAGCGCTGCATACCGCCGCAGCGCCTCCGCCGACTCGAGATCGCTCACGCCATTGGGGAACTCCTGCGGGTCCACCAGAACGGTTCTCGTCAGCCAGTCCACAGGTGTCATTCGCCGGTTGGCGACCTGCAGCTCGGCGTCGTCCCCTCGGATTCGCACCGCGACGTTCAGCGCGCGCACGTCGAGCTTCCGCAACACAGGAATCCCCGCCGAAAGATCTTCCTGCAGTGACCGCGTTGTCTGTTGAGGCGCCGGCGATTGTTGCGCCAAGGCGGCGAAGAGCGCCTCCAAAGCGGTCTTCCAGGCCGCCAGAACTTGTGCGTCCGCGAACGGATCGCCGCCCGTCACGAAGGCGTTCTCATAGGCCTGGGCCAGCGCACTCGTCTGGGGGAGCGACTCGATCAGGGCGGGCAGTTGTGCCTGAGGAAAGGCGCTCCCAGGCAGGACGCCTGGATGGAGGAACAGCATGGCGATGGCCGTCGAGCGCGCGCCGATCTGGAACGAACTGGAAGCATCGGGACTGAAGATTGCCAGCAAGCTCTGGTCGCCACCGGCCTTCGGCAACGCGGTGACGGTCGTGAACGGCGCCGCCGTCAGAGGCAAGTCGAAGCCGCCGGTGGCCCCGGGGGTGGCCGAACCCACATCACTCTCGACTACGAAATCCGCTGGTGACTGGCGACCGCGCAAGCGACTGGGCAGCATCAGTTGACCGATTTGGGTCGCGATCAGGCTGAACAACTCATCGCTGCTGTCGCTGCCTCCGGGCGAGGTGACGGTGAAGTATCCCGTC
>Ga0100395_1002702_pt1 | contig 13159 bp, 10 predicted proteins | sample CryGeymeta201519_FD_81542 | JGI IMG/M metagenome (GOLD analysis project Ga0100395, IMG submission 81542) | Groundwater microbial communities from Crystal Geyser aquifers in Utah, USA - Crystal Geyser metaG 2015-19 | ecosystem: Environmental > Aquatic > Deep subsurface > Groundwater | place: USA... | reverse complement strand
TTGAAAAGAAAAGTTGATAAGATGATTGGAGAAATATTTAAATTACAAAGAGACTACAGTATTACTAATTCTGAGAAACATTCTGACTAGTTTCTTGGTAACCTTTTATTTTGAGCTATCTCGGCAAGAAGAAGATTTTACTAACCATATTTTCTCTTCTAAAAATATTTTTCCTTCCCCGCCCAATTCATCTATCGCATCACAAATCAAAGCTACAATTTCATCATTTTGAAAATTTTTGGAATTTTTTAGATTCTCACGCACCCAAGCTATGGCTTTTTCGTGGCTGGAACCACTACGCCTGCGATTAGCTTCATATTGATCGACTGCCATCAGAATGCGCCCCTCTATCGCATCAACATACTCTTCCATCAAACCAATGGCTCCGGCCTGAAGCGGAATTTCTGATTCAGAGAGTCCATATGGATTAATCCCCTTGTTAAAATGGTGCGATCCGGCAATAATCCCAGTGTGTTCATTTAAGCCGGCAGGAAATTTTTCCAAAATATCGTGGGTCCATTGGGCATGCATATCCCAAAATTGCCGCATCGTTGTTTGCAAATCAATCCCGCAATTTATCAAATAAGCGGCCATTGCATTTCCTTCTTCCAAAGAAAAATTTTCCGCAATAACTTTCCCCAGAGACATCATTGGATTTTTAATTTGCTCTTGAGCAAAAATTCTAACAATAGTTTTTAACTCCTCCGCACTTGCCTCGGCCGGTCCGGTCTTTCCGATGTCATACAAGATGGCAGAGATGCATCCCTCTATTTTATCCATCTAATCAATTTTTTCTTTTTTTGGCAACAGCCAAGGTGTTTCTTGTATATTTTCCATAAGCTAATTTACAGCTAAAAAAATTATTTTCAGTCTTTTTTATTTGATTGCTACACTTATTATGCCACAAAAAAACAAGCCCCTAAAAAGGCATTCTTAACGGCTAAATCGTGATTTAGCCGTTGGAAATTAGTTTGTCGGAAATCTAAAAGAAGGTTCAACGGTAATCTTAACATTCTCTGAAAATCCCCCGAACCACTCTATATCTTCCTGCACCATTCTCCATTGAAAATCATAAATGCCTGGCCGACTGGGAGCTTTGACTTTAAAAGTAAATTTTTTTGTTTCCCCCGGCTTGATCTTTTCCTCCGGATTGAGATCTACTCTGCCTTTCCAATAAATATTATCTTGGGGACTCTGTGAACCCATCCGATATTGTTTCTCATTCGTCCAAACTTCCATCCCAGTATTTTTAACAGCCACGGAAACTTCATATTCCTCTCCGCTAATCATGGTAACGGGAACTGATTGTTTCTCAAATTTGGCGTCATTACCGATATTATTACCTTGAAAAATCGCTGCCAGCGCATCTTCATCTTTACAAGAATATTTATTATCCGGCGAATAATAATTTATGGCCGGACCATAACATCCTCCGTTTTTATCATAAACCACTGCCAAGTACGGCATTAGAAATCCCATGCTCTGCGAAGTGAAATGTTGGTAAAGATTTTTTAGCGTTTTAATTCTGGTTTTCTGATTCATGCGGGCAAAACGACTCATATCATCATACTGAAGACCACTCCAGTCTAGGTGCAAAAACACATTATTGGCTTTGGAGGCAAAGTTTTCATGCCAAAGCAATGCCCAGCAGCGGTCGCCTTCTTTCTTCCACCAGCGTGAAAAGCATGGCTGGTTCTCAATTTCTCCCTTATCATCTATACCCACTCCGCCCTCTATATAATCAAAAAGCTGGAGATATTTTTGATCGGTTATGTCATCGGTTTGCGCTCCGATAACAATTTCCTTGCCTTCTGATTCAGCATACTTACGCATTTCTGTTACAATGTCCTTGGCCCAGGATTTAGACAAATTACCATTATCCTGAAAATAGATTTGTCCGAACAAAAAACTCTGAACTCCCAGATCAATTGCTTTTCTGGTTATATATTTCAGATAGTTGCGATATTCCGGACTGCCAAAATAGGCTTTACAGGTTCCTTCTCCCCAAAATCCCCAGCTTCCATCCCGACACATTGCAGAAAAATTAAAATTTCTTTTTTTATCCGGATAATAATATGTGGCGTCAGTACCGACAGCTTCAGCTAAAAACATTCCATAAATCAGACCGCTTTTTTTGACTTTCTTCATATTATTCTCAACCAGCGAAAAATCAGGCGGAACAACCCAAGTCTCCACGGCGCGATGCAGGTATTCGCATTTCGATCTTTCGATTAGGGCAATTGATCCGTCAGTATCTCCGCCGGAACCGGTCAGCAAACCGTCCGCGACACATCCGCGCTTTTTCATTTGTTCAATTATCCGCGAAACATTTTCCGCTCGAGATTGATTTTCCAGATTGTTTTTTACTATTAAAATAGAACTAACCGCAAAGCCAAAGGCGAAAGCCACTATAGAAAGCGCTTTCCAGCTTTTTATCTTTTTTTTGGAAACAAGCGTGAAATTTCGATTATTAAACAAACCAAAAACATCTCGCGCTAGCTGATCCACCTTTCTATCTCTGAGTTTTTTATTTCTTGTTTCTTTGTCCATTTTGATAGCTTAATTATAACATTAAATCGAAAAAAATGGCTAAAAGAGATTTTTATATCAGCGGCTGCCTGCCGATGGGCAGGGAAATCCTACGAAATAAAGTGGGGCAAATGGATTAGAATTAAAGTAATCGCTCAAGATATCGCGCAAAGTTCTAAATTATAAGTTGAGCGTCCAAATGGCCCAGTTGAGATAGCCGGCGAAACTGACCCAGAGAATATACGGCGCCAAGAGCCAAGCGGCCGTTTTAGAAATTTTGGCGAAGGCGATGATTGTGGCAAATATAGACAGCCAAAGAAAAATCATCTCAAAAAGCGCGCCGCCCGGAGAATGCAAGCCGAAAAAGATAATCGACCAAAGCGCGTTCAAAACCATTTGAATCCCAAAAAACCAGAAGGCCAATCTCTTGCTTTTTCCGCTCTCATCTGTCCAGACAAGATAGAGTGCATAGCCCATCAAAAGAAACAGTATTGTCCAGACCGGACCAAACACCCAAGCCGGCGGATTAAGAGCGGGCTTAACCAGAACCGGATACCAATCTTTCACCGAACCGACTGTAAAAAAGCTCCCCCAGTCCTCCCGCCAACTGCGGGATGATAAGCGAAATGATGAGTTTGTATACTTGTCCTGAGCGAAGTCGAAGGATTTTTTTCATTTATTTATTTATTTTAATTTTTATTACTGAATTAATTCCTGAATTCTTTATTGCAAGAAATTATATTTTTTCGAAGGTTGAGTCTTTGGAGCTAGTCAGTAATATCAAAAACTAACTTTAACAAGAACCAAAATAATACTATCTGAAAGATTCAATTTTGCTCAGATTGATAAACCATCCATATTTTCGTAAAGACTCTTCTACATGCAAAAGGGCTTGCTGTTGAGACTTTTCATACAAAGATAAATAATAGGTAGCCCCATTTACATTATGAAAGCCAATTTTTTCCAAAATATTTACCAAAGTAGGTAATTCTCCAGCATATGTTGTGTATTGTGCACTCTCACTGAGCTCACCAATAGTCAAAAGACAATTGGTGACTTGTATTTTCTCATCACAATGCGTGACCGTGTCCGTTTCCGTGACAAAGGTCGCGAGATAACCAACAGATTCACAGTTACTCACTGCTGTTTCATCAAAATTTTCATAATTAGTCACATTTGAAATAAATGTCTTCATATATTTTCATTATTTTAATAATTTATCATATCATCATCAATAAAAATTATTCTGCTCCCAATTCTTTTCTCTGAATCCACTTCGAACCATCTGGGGTTATAACCAAAACATCTACTGGGCCACCTACACCAGGAATATCTCCGGGATCAGCTTGTATGCCATCAGAAAATCTCTGCATCGCAGAAGTAGTTTGAATTACAAGAATCGTAAAATCAACCGCATCTTGCAAAGTCATTGCACCCCAATTAATTGCATATTCCAATCCATTCAGTTGCTTTTCCACTTCTGGTTGTCCTTTTTGTTTTATTGCCTCTCCAACAAAAGGGGCATTAAAAATTCTTGGATCCCAACCTTTTACAATTCTAGAAACAACATCAGTTTGTCCAATCCAGTTTGCGCCATATTCTTTTCCTTTTTGGTTGCTATCGCGTCTTTGCAGAATTTCTCCCGGAATATACACATTATAAACTTCATGGGAGCCATCAACATTATATCCAGCAACAAAAAGTACTAGACCGTCAATCCCCACCGCACCATCCTTAACATTTCCCGCTTGATCTTTAATTTTAAATTTCAAACCATGTTGTTCTTGCTTTATCTCTATAACCTCCAACCCCTGATTTTTGAAGTTATTTTTAATTTGCTCTGGTAATTTTTCCAGTTGCTCTTGCCATTTAAGTTTTTTGTCAAAAATATAATGCAATTTTTCCGCAACCTCTTTTACAGATAGATTTTCTACATCAGCTTCTCGCTTAAACTGTTCAATAAATTTACTTATATTTTTCGGAATACCATCTTCCTGCAAAAATGCCAATCCGGTTACAGCCACGCCAACTCGACTATTGATTAAAAATAATTTCGTTGCTGCGTCTGATCCAATTCTAGAAACACCTTTTCTATTTCGATAAGACTGACGACTATCAGCCGCCAAAACGATACCTTCGGGAGTTGTTGTATTAATTGCTAGTGACATAGTTTTTTTAAAAAATTATTTATTTAATGCATTCAAATCATTAACAAGGAGATGAACTGTTGTGGATGGATCTTTTTTTAAATATGAATGTTCTTTTTTATACATTTCTAATAATTTTTCGGCATTTTTAATTGCATCTTTCTCCATATTTTTAATTATTTCATACATATTTTTTGAATTCTTTTGATAACTTTGGCCGTTGGTTTTACTAATTTCTTTATCCAGTTTTTTTATCAACTCTTTTCTTCCAATAGCCGTATCAATGAAGTTGAAATGTAATAAAAACCACAACTCAAAACACTCATTCGAATATGCAACTTTTAATCCTAATTTTTCTGCTTTCTCTACGGCGCTATCAAAGTTACTACTAAAATCATCTCTATCAAAAACAACCCAATAATTATCACTATTATCCGAATTTCCGATTTTTATGTTATTTTTCACTAAAAAATCTTCGACATAATCCACAAGGCTCGTGGTGTTGTATCCCGTACCCTTTATTTTAATTTTTATATTTGTATTCCTGATTTCTCTTTTTTTGGATTCAAAATAATTTGGCTCTGTTTCTTCCCCCTCTGTGAATATATAAATTATCCTATGCTCATCTTGTATCTCATATTTTCTTTTGAATCTTTGTTTTGTGTTTTTCTTCATGATTTTATTTATAAAGATTCAATGAAAGGCAGTGCCCCAAACCTACCTTCGAGATATTTTTTAGAATATTCGGTATCATTTCTTAAATTGAATTCAGCCAAAGAAAAAAGATTACCAATACCAAACTTATCTTTTTCGGTAAACCAAATCTGAGCCTTATCAAAATCATCCTTATAGGACAATAGGCTTGTGTCATGGGTCGTAACTATTAATTGAGCATTCTTTGGATTATTTTTCTCAAAAATATCAACAATAAATTTGGTCAAAAATGGGTGCAAGCTATTATCAAATTCATCAATAAACAGCACCTTGTCATTTTCAATAGTATCAATTATTGGACCAAGTATATCAAAAAACTTTTGTGTTCCCATAGACTCATTGCCCATATTGATTTTTTCAAAACCAACATTTTCTTTTTCTGAATTAAATTTAGCATGTGAAAAATTAATGGTGTCAACGGAATTAGGGATATCCTTTTGATTACCTATCAGCATCATGTGCTCTCTGACTTTTTCTGGCAACTCTATTTTTTCAATCACACCATCATCAATACAAAAATCAGCCTTTTTCAAAAAAGTTAAAATTTTAGCTCTTGCCTCTGGATTTTCTTTGAATAATTTTACAGTAAATCCTCCGTGTCTTTCGTTTTTTTGTCCACTAATAATGTTGATATTTTTGAAACATTCGGCGATTCCTATTGCAAGACTATCATTCCATTGTGAAGCTGCCGACAAAAAAAGAACTTCTTTTCTTGTTTTTGAAATTACATCCTCGCTTTTCTTCAACACATCAAACAATTCAATAGATTGTTCATTCCTGACTAAATATTTTTTTTCTTTTCCTTCTGTTAAAATCTCAACCAGTGTTTCTTTAAAAATTCTATCATTCAGAATTGCAAAGCTATATTTAAATATTTTTTCATCCATTGAAAAAACAATCTCCCATACTATAGGTGAATTTTCTTCATCCGAAAGCAAAAATTTATGATAGGGTAGCTTTGCGCCCTCTTTAATAGTCGCTGAATTAAGAACTAATCCCCTCATTACAGCAAGAGCGTCAAGCAATGTGCTTTTTCCTGAAGCGTTAGGACCATACACAAGAGATGTTTTTAATAAACTCTCCCCATTATTCTCAAAAGTATGATCGCTTTTTCTTGCAACAGTGGAAAAAGTCACCTTGTTTTTGAAAATTTTAAAATTTTCCACAGAAAACTCAATTAATGCTATTTTCATATGATTGCAATTTAATTACTTAATCTACTAACATTATACACAATACACAAAATAATGCAAGTATTATGTAAATTTATTGCAATTTTGTATACTTCTCATACAACCCAAATAAAAACTCCATCCTCTCCGTCGAAGAATTGAAAGATTTTTTTCTATAGGCTGAATCTACTGTCCTATCGAGGTTTTGGTGTGCTTTGACCAAATCAGCCGGCATTGTAAGCGGATCATATAAATCAGCCAACGAGCTGTTGGGATATTTCGTGCGGGCATCCAAAGCTTCTTGCGCTGCTTGTCCAACCGCTTTCATTTTTTCTTCGCTTGGATTTTCCGGCCAAGGTAAATTATTATAGACAATATCTTTTGAATAACGAAAATCGCTTTTCAATCTTCCGCAAACATGGCGAACCCAAGTCATATGCATTTCACTTTCTAAAACTCCAAAATGATATAGATTCGCATTTGGAATGGCCATGCAAGTATCGCTCACTGTAAAATCTTTATCAAAAAATCCCATTGGGATATATTTTCTGTTTTCACTAGAAACCCTCGGCACAACAACAAATGAATCACCGAAATTTCTGATCTCACCAAAAAGCATCGGCGTGTTAGCATTTTTAATTGTTGAAGGTCTTTTACTCGCCAATCTAAATTGTTTCACTTTTTCAATTTTTTCCATTATTTCAGGAATGGCTTTTATTTTCTCAGGCGCGGCATCAACCAGCCACAAACACCATCGTTTTCCGTTATTAAGAAATTCTCTCGCGCTAATCAATGGTCTCACAAATTTTTCTGCTTCAGGATTATTTTGCAACAATTGATTTTTTTCATCATCGGTCATCAAAAGATTTCCACCATCCAACGGCATATTTCCAAAACTCATCTTAGGCACATCACAAATCGAATTTTGTTTTAATTGAACAATAACATCATCCGCCGGCACTAGATATGGATTGATGTTTTTCACTTTTATTTCATGCGGCTCGCCTTTCACATCTTCATATTCAAAAAGCAATTTCTTGTCCATATCAAAATTAGCAAATCCAACAATCACGCAAAAAACTGCCGCTTTGCCTCGCGCTTCATTGTTCCACTTGAAAGTTTTGTGCGCAAAGTGAATTTTGATGTCATAATTTTTCAAAAGTTCACCCCACAAAATTCCCACTTGCTCACCTTGCGTGATTGAATTTGTCGAAACGAAAGCGCATTTTATTTGCGTGCCTTGAACATATTTTGCCGCTTTCACATACCAACCGGAAACATAATCTAAAACACCCACGCCATTCACTTTCCCAAAAACTGCCAAAATATCATTTCTTTGTTCTTTACTCATCATCTTTGATCCAATAAATGGCGGATTCCCGAGAATATATGAAAGTTCATTTTTTGAAACAACTTCTTCCCACTCTTTCTGCAAAGCATTGCCGACAAAAATCGTCGCGCCTTTGCCGAGCGGAAGATCGACAATGTTTTTTCCAAAAATTTCACTAGCCTTTTCATTCGTCTGATGATCCATCAGCCACATCGCAGTCTGAGCGATGCGCGCTGGAAACTCATCGATTTCAATCCCAAAAAATTGTTCTGGACGGACTTTGATATATTGTTTCAAGTCATATAACTCCAAACGGTTTTGTGCGCCAAAGCGGATTTTGAGCATCTCCAGTTCCAAAAGTCGGAGTTCGCGATAGGCAATGACCAAGAAATTCCCGCAACCGCAAGCCGGATCAAGAAATTTCAGCTTGGTTAATTTTTCCTGAAATTCAAAAAGTTTTTGATTGTTTTTTCCGCAAGATCCCAGCTCGGAATATAGTTCATCCAAAAACAAAGGTTTGATGAGCTTCAAAATATTTTTTTCTGAAGTATAATGCGCTCCCAAATGTCGCCTTGCTTCTTTGTCCATAACGGATTGGAAAAGTGAACCGAAAATCGCCGGAGAAATTTTTGACCAATCAAACTCACAAGCATCCAAAAGTTTCTTTCTCATTTCTGAATTGAAAGATGGAACGATTGCTTGTTCGGCGAAAAGCCCGCCATTTACATATGGGAATTGCGCCAATTCCTCGTCCAGCGTGGCTTGTCTTTTTTCCGGAGCAGTGTTGAGAATCTAGAACAAAGTTGAAAGATGCATTCCGGTATCAGAGCCGTCTTCACTAGTGCGATTTTCCAGATAACGGCGGAATTGGTAATGCAAAAATATATTGGCGTCATCTGCAAAGAGACAAAAAAGCGTCCTGACCAAAAATACATTGAGCTCGTGTCCGGAAAATCCCGTTTCAACCATGACATCATATAATTTCCCCATCAGCTCAGCCGCCTTGATATTCACTTCATCTTCTTCTTTATATTCTTGTTTTTTGTAGCCAGCGATAAAATCAAAAAGATGGACTTTTTTATGCAAGTCTTTCAAAGAAAATTCCTGCTCGGTTTTTTCTTCCAAATCATACAATTTAAAATGTTCAAAATCAGAAACAAGAACATATTTCGGCAAATCTTTTTCTTTGATTCCGGGGAAATAATCCATGGCCTGCACATAGGCCTTTTCCAGGCTTCTTCCTTTGGACTTATGCTCAACCAAAAGCATGCCCGGCCAAAACAAATCAACAAAACCTTGATTCCCGCCGTATTTTTTCACCTACACTTCGAATTGCGCCAAACGCCTACGAGTCAATCCTAACACATTGAAAAAGCCATCCCAAAAAGATTTGGCCTCCGCATCTTCTGAGCTTTCATTTTCCCACTCTTTGGAAAATTCAATGGCCCGTGATTTGATTTCATTCCATGATAATGGCATATGTTTATTTCTTACTCCTATAATCCCTAATTTGCAATCCACCCGCAATTCTTTTCACAACCATTCTTTGCTTTTCACGCCAACCCAATTCCCTCACCATTTCAATAGGCAGGTAATTGGGGTCAGGTACCTTTTTATATTATTTCTTCCAATCCTTAACCAGCACGCCTCCGCGGACACGCTTCACCACGACTTTCTGCTTTTCCCTCCAGCCGAGATCTCGCACGGTTTCGATCGGCAAAGTTAGACCGATGGAGCCGTTACCGGATTTGGTTAATTTTCTAATATTATTGTCTTCCAATTTTCTTCTTGGCATTTTTTTTAATAAATTTATTACTGAATTTATTACTGAATTCCTTATTTTTATTCTACGCCCTAAAAGCTCTAAAAGCAAAAAGAGACGCTTTCGCATCTCCTTGTCCCACATTGCTCCGCGATCAGGACTCGAACCTGAAACCAATTGATTACACTTATCCTAATATTTCTAAAAGGGGTGGACTATATCATCTCCTTTATCCAAAGGAGTGAGGCGCTTCCCGGTCCGCCTCTGGCGAACAAGTACTCTCTTGCGAGATAGTCTCTGAACCTTCAACGACACAATGTTGAAGCTTGGCTGCTGATTACCATAATTTCTGCTGAAGAAATTTTAGGCTTCCAGCAATTCACCTCATTATTCACTCTAATGTCACCACTAGAGGCTGCGTTTATCTCACAGTCAACTGCTCTACCATTGAGCTATCGCGGAATATATTAAATTTTCAAAGTATCGCTCAAATAAGCGACAAAATCAGTATATCAAATAACTTTTAGATTGGCAAGTATTAACCCTAACATAAAAGCCCCATTTTATAGGGCCTTTATTATTCACTTTCTAATAATCTTTCAACTTTTTTATCCCATCATGCTCCCGAATTTTCTCCAAGGCTTTGGCTTCGATTTGGCGGATGCGTTCGCGGGTGACACCAAATTCCTGGCCGACTTCTTCCAAGGTATGCACCACGCCATCTTCCAAGCCGAATCTGATTTTCAAAATCTTTTGCTCACGCGGGGTGAGGGAATTCAAAACTTCCGTTACATGATCGCGCAAAAGCTTTCTCGAGGCCACATGATGCGGCATGACTGTTTCCGTGTCTTCAATGAAATCTCCCAACACACTGTCATCGTCAGAATCACCTACGGATGTTTCCAAAGAAACCGTTTCCTGGGAAATTTTCATAATGTGGCGAATTTTGTCCACCTCAATGCCCATTTCCACCGCCACTTCTTCCGGCAAAGGTTCGCGACCCAGATCCTGCACTAGCCGCCTCGTAATCTGGGTATATTTATTGATGGTTTCCACCATATGCACTGGGATGCGAATTGTTCGCGATTGGTCAGCCAAAGCGCGGGTAACCGCTTGGCGAATCCACCAGGTGGCATAAGTTGAAAATTTATAGCCCTTCGTGTAATCAAATTTTTCTACAGCGCGAAACAAACCAATGTTGCCTTCTTGAATCAAATCCAACAAAGACAAATTGTGCGAGCGGCCAACATATTTTTTCGCAATACTTACAACCAAACGCAAATTGGCTTCGGTCAGTTTTTGCTTAGCGACTGGGTCGCCTTTTTCAATTCGTTTCGCCAGTGAAACTTCCTCTTCTGATTTTAAAAGAGTAACTCGCCCAATTTCATGCAAATACATTTGAACTAGGTCAGAAGAAGCTTCTTCTGGAATATCAATTTCTTTTTTCTTTTTCTTCTTACCAGCTTTTTCGTCTTCAATATCTTCGCCAATCTTATCAGTTTCCATTTTTAACATATCATCCGAACCCAGAACGCGCACACCGATTGCTTCCAATTTTTCATATAAATTTCCCAGATCTTCAATGCTTTTTTCCGCATCAGGAAAAGCGTGCAAAATTTCATCTTCTGTTATGAAGCCTCTTTGCTTGCCGCGATAAACCAAATCTTCCACGACACTCCTAGCTTTAACTTCCTTGGCTTTATAGGGCACGACTTTGCCACCCTGGCTCATTTTTTTCTCAGCCCGGCTTTGTCCGGTTTTAACTGGCTTGTTTACCTTAGCTGGAACCGTTGTCTTAGCTGCCTTAACAACTGTCTTCGAATTTTTTTTCGTTTGAACAACCACAGCCTTTTTAGCTGTCTTTTTAGGAGCAATTTTTTTCAATCGAGCAGGTTTCACAGTTTTTTTGACGGCTTTTTTTATATTTTTTTTCACTATTTTCTTAACAGTCTTTTTTGTTGCTGTTTTTTTATTTTTTTTTTTTGTTTTTTTTTTTTTTTTTTCTTTACCGTCGTTTTTTTTTTTTTTTTTTTCTTTGCCATAGATATTATAATTTTCAACTATCAATTCACCATTTTCAATATAAATTGAAAATTGGTAACTGAAAATTTACTTTTAGTTTATTTCCTTGTTTAACAAGGCTTGCTCTGCGTCGATTTTAGCATATTCACCGCGAAGAAATTCTGTCGCACCGGCATCATTATTTTTCTTAGCAATGTCCAAATCTTTCGATATTTTATCTAGCTTATCTTTATTGATTTCGTATCTAATTTTTTGCAGCCGATTCTTTGCTTCCAAATTTGGTTTTTCTAAAATAATTTCCTCTGGACTATTGTCCAGTCCAATCTGATAGCGACTAGCAACATATATATTTTCCGCTTCTGCCCTATCAACAGGAGACTCGATTTTTTTAATCAGTTCATCAAAACTAAAACCAAACTCACGACCTCGCTCAATCATCGTGTTAAGAAGGCTATCTTTTGGAAGAAAGGATAAATCCTCATCTTCAACTATTTCCTTCCAAACATCATTATAAACAAGCGCCAGGCCAATCAGATTTTTTATAAGAGTTTCGACTTTACCGCTTGGAGCAAAGATCTTGTTTTCCGACGACAAATGCCGCGAAGTTTTTTCTACTCTATCTCTAAGACTAGTCTTTTTCAGCATATCCGTCAATATATTTTCGGGAACATCCAATTCCACTGCCAATTTTTTTAACCAATGGCTTTTTTCAATATCATTTGCCAAATATCCGATCATCTCCAACAATTCTTCCGTAATTATTTTTTTATCCTCCACTTTTTCTTTATCATACTTAGCAAAAATATTCATGAAAAAATATTCCATCGCTGACTTGGCTTTTTCCACCGATTCCTTCAGAGCCTCCGGATTATTTTTGGCCAAATCAGCCGCGTCCTTGCCGGATAGTAATTGCACGACATGCACTGAAACGCCTTTTCCAAAACACAGCTTAATGCTTTTTTTCGTAGCCAACTCGCCGGCATTGTCCATATCAAAACACATCTTGATGTTGTCGGTATATCGTTTAATGATATTCAAATGTTCTTGCGTCAATGCTGTGCCGGAAACTGCTACGGTGTTTTTAAGTCCCGCCTGATGCGCGGCAATCACATCCATATTACCTTCCACCAAAAGCACCGCGCCGGCTTGCCTGATTTCACCTTTAGCTTTGTTGATGCCATAGAGAATTTTACTTTTATGATAAACTTCCGTTTCCGGCGTATTTACATATTTAGCTTGCGATTCATCCCCACCCGGCGCCACACGAGCGCTGTAGCCGACAACCTTACTATTAGTGTCCGCCACTGGAAACATTATTCTATTCCTAAAACGATCATAGTGGTTTGTAGTTTGCCCGCCTTGCGTTGACAAAGGGTCGTCTCCGCGAGTCGAAGCGGGTAGTTTTTGGTTTGTAAAATTTAATTTGTCATTTTAATTTGGGAATCCCGTCCTGCCCGTAGAAAAGGCATTTGGAATTTGGAAT
>Ga0100395_1002588_pt1 | contig 13414 bp, 9 predicted proteins | sample CryGeymeta201519_FD_81542 | JGI IMG/M metagenome (GOLD analysis project Ga0100395, IMG submission 81542) | Groundwater microbial communities from Crystal Geyser aquifers in Utah, USA - Crystal Geyser metaG 2015-19 | ecosystem: Environmental > Aquatic > Deep subsurface > Groundwater | place: USA... | reverse complement strand
TACTACTCCCGCTTGATTGCCATGGGTAATAACCCGCACTAGCATAATATCGATCAACGCCACCTAATAACTGCTCCGCATCAGACCGGCTTCCGGTGTCCCGGCTGCGATTAATCTGTTCAATGGGGTTAATGGCAGACAGAACCGCAACGGCCAAAATTCCAAGGACGGCAATAACAATCAGAAGTTCTATCAGAGTGAAACCTTTTTTCATGCTTATAATTAACAATAAACTACTAAAACTGGCTTGTCAAGTTGTAAATGGGAAGGATCACGGCAATGACTAAAAAACCCACCCCTACGCCCAAAAGAACCATCACCAAGGGCTCGATCGCCGAGGTTAAAGCCTTGACTTTTTGGTCGGACTCAACTTCAAAAATATGACTGACTTTAGCCAAAACATCCTCCATTTTTCCGGTTTCCTCACCAACCGCCACCATCTGACTTAAAATGTAAGGAAAAGCCTCCGGGTGTTTGGAAAATGCAAAAGTTAGGGGAAACCCTTTTTCCACCTGAACCGCCACATCTTTTAAGGCATCCGAGATAATCACGTTACCCACCACATCGGCGGTGATATTTAAACTTTCCAAAATCGACACCCCGGAACCGACCATTAAAGAAAGTGTCCGGGAAAGCTCGGTTAACACCACCTGTCTTTGCAGGGGTCCGACAATCGGCAGTTTAAAAATCAGCTCATCCAATTTTCTTTTGCCCGCCTTCGTTTTCCGGTAGGAAACCAAAAAATAGGCGGTTCCGAAAACAATTAATAAAAAGATAAACCAGAACTTAGTCAAAAAGGAAGAAATCCCGATTAGAATCTTTGTCGGTACAGGTAGAGAGGCATTAAACTCGCTGTAAAGTGAGGTCAGCCTCGGGATCACAAAAATCATCATTACTAATCCCACCACCAGCATACCGACAACAACCACCGCCGGATAAATTAAAGCACCTTTGACCTTTCCGGAAAATTCCTGTTGTTTTTCCAGGTTATCGGCCAGCCGGGAAAGAACTTTGTCCATCACCCCTCCTGCTTCCCCGGATTTGACCAGGGCGATATAGGTTGGAGAAAACACGCCTGGGTGTTTGGCAAAAGCCGCCGAAAGAGAAGCCCCGCCTTCGACATCGGCCAGTACTTTGGCAGCGATCTTTTGCAGCAGGCCTTTGGTTTGAGAACGCAAAATTAAAAGTGAATCGGTGATGGGAAGCCCCGCATTGATCATGGTCGCCAACTGCCGGGTAAAGGCGGCGATATCGCCAAGAGAGACTTTCTTTTTTGCGCCGGTTATTAATTCCAGAGTCAATCCCCGGCTGGGCCGAAGCAAGAAAACCACCAACCCTTTTTTCCTGATCAGTTTGGCGGCCTCTGCCTCGGAGGTGGCCTCAACTTCACCGGTAATGACTTTCCCTAAATTATCTTTAGCCCGAAAGTTATATCTTTTCATTAAAGGTTCTTAATCAGGCGGGAAAGAAGCTCTGGTCTTAAAGACCAATCCTGAGCCACATCCAGAGTAATTTTGCCGGATTTAACCAGATCGCTTAATGACCGCTCCAAGGTTACCATTCCCGCCTCTTGCGAGGTTTCCAACACGCTGTCTATCATCTGGGTCTTGCCCTCCCGGATTGAGGTCTTAATCGCGTTGGTCGCCAGCATGACTTCATAGGCCACCACCCGACCACCGGAGATGGCCGGAACTAACCTTTGGGAAAATACCGCCTCCAAGACGCTTGACAGCTGAAGTTTAATTTGATCCTGCTGTTCTTCCGGGAAAGCATCGACGATCCGATCAATTGTCTGGGCTGCCGAGTTGGTATGCAGGGTGGCAAAAACCAAATGCCCGGTTTCGGCCACGGTTAAGGCCGCAGCCATAGTTTCATAATCCCGCATTTCCCCGACCAAAACCACGTCCGGGTCTTCTCTTAAGACGCTTCTTAAGGCCACTTCCCAGGAGTGGGTATCGGAATGCATCTCCCGCTGAGAGACAATGGCCTTTTGGGGCCTAAAAATAAATTCAATCGGGTCTTCGATGGTGACAATATGACACTGCCGGTTTAAATTAACCTCGTTTAAAATCGCCGCCAAGGTCGTTGACTTGCCGTGCCCGGTCGGACCAACAACTAGAATCAGCCCCTGCTTTAAGGTTGTAAAAGAGTGCAGAATCAAAGGAAGGCCCAGTTCGTCAATCGCCGGTATCGCCAGCGGAATTTTCCTGAAGGCAACGGCATAAGAACCTTTTTGGGTGTAAACATTAACCCTGAACCGGGCTAAATCGGAAAAAGGCAGGGAAAAATCGATTTCTTTATCCACCGTCAGTTTTGAGAGCCGGTCGGAGGAAAGAACTTCTGCCACCAGTTTGGCCACTTCATCAGGTGTCAAAACTCCGAAGTTGGAAAGAGGAGACAAAACTCCTTCTATCCTCAAGGTGGGCGGAGTTCCCGCGATCAAATGCAAGTCAGAAGCTTTAGCGTCAACCACCTGCTGCAACAAATCCTTAGTTGTCATTTTTTATTCCTGGGCTACCCTTAAGACTTCTTCCATTGTGGTTGTTCCTTCCAAAATTTTCAAGTACCCGTCTTGCTTCAGGGTAATCATCCCTTCCTCACGGGAGACTTTCTCGATATCCGCGGAGGAGGCTCTTTCCAAAATTAATCTGCCGATTTTCTCGGAAATCGGCAAGACTTCAAAAATTCCTACCCTGCCGAAATAGCCGGAATTACCGCATTCAGCATCCCCCTCGCCTTTAAAAAACTTTACCTCTTTCCCGCTCGGCCAAAGAGCACCCAGGTTTTTCTTGATCTCCTCAATCGCTTTAGGGTCGGGGTTAAAAGAGACGCGGCACTTTTCGTGAATCTTGCGAACAACTCTCTGGGCTACCACCGCAGTCATTGAGGAAGCCAAAAGATAGGGCTCGGCGCCCATATCCAAAAGCCGAGGCAGAGCACCAGCCGCATCATTGGTGTGCAAGGTCGAAAAAACCAAATGCCCGGTTAAAGATGCCTGAATGGCCAGATCGGCAGTTTCCTGATCCCGAATTTCTCCCACCAAAATAATGTTGGGGTCCTGGCGCAAAAAGGAACGTAGGCCGGAAGCAAAGGTTAAGCCCGCTGCCGGATTAACCTGAACCTGGTTCACTCCGGCGATTTTATACTCAATCGGGTCTTCCAGGGTAACAATATTAACCCTTGGAGTATTGATTTTGGAAATAATCGAATAAAGAGTCGTTGTTTTGCCGCTGCCGGTCGGGCCGCAAATTAAGATTATCCCGTGCGGTCTTAAAATCGCATCTTCCAGATTTTTCAAACCCCGGCCTCTTAAACCCAATTCATAAAGCGTGGGGACTCCACCTGTTTTTTTCAAAAGACGCATCACAATTTTCTCCCCCCAGGAAGTGGGCAGGGCAGATACCCTTAAATCCACTTCTTCTCCTGCGGCTTTGAAATTGAACCTGCCGTCTTGAGGAATTCTTTTTTCGTCAATCTTCATCCCGCTTAAAATCTTGATCCTGGAAACCAAAGAATCATGAATTTCTTTAGGTATGGTCAGCTTCTCCTGCAAAATCCCGTCAATCCGATACCGCACTCGGGTTGAGAATTCCTGGGGTTCAATATGAACATCCGAAGCCCTGGCCCGCATAGCGAAATCCAAGATATGGCTGACAATTTCGGCAATTTTTTCCTCTTTGATAAAACCGAATTTGGTGGCAGCCGCAAAGCTCTTAAGCTCTTCTTTTCCCCCGGAAACATCAGCGACTGCTTCGGCGACCTCTTTGGAAAGAGACTGGGAATATTTGGTGGAAATAAATTCTTTGATTTTGGTTCCCATTGCCACCACCGGCTTAACGTGGAAGCCGCTCTTTTTTTCCACAAAATCAATAGCAGTTAAATCCAAAGGATTGGCCATGGCCAGGAAAAGTCTTTTCGTAACTTTATCCAAGCTCACCGGAAAAACATTGAATCTCTCGGCAACTTCCTGGGAAACTACCGCTAAAGCTTCCGGGGAGGCAGGCGCTGTCGCCAAATCTATAAAAGGTACATTGTAAAAAACCGCTTTAGCCTGAGCCAGCGCCTCTTCTGAAACCAAGTCTTTACTTTTGATAATTTCTTCTTCGGGAACTCCGGTCTGAACCTGAGCCAATTTCACCTGTTTAGCCTTGGCCTGGTCCAACGCTCCCTGAGTAACGAGAATATCAACTAAACTCTTGACATTATCTGTGGCAGCTTGGGCAGTCATTTCTTTTTTATTATGCTATGTTAAACTCCATTTTGCAATGCATGCATACCTACTTGTCGGACAAGATAGCTCAAAACTTAAAACTCAAAGCTTAAAACTGGCCAATAAGCTTAAGGCAAAAATACTTGAGTTTCCCTTGGCTAAAATTGAAGATGCCCGGTACTTAAAATCCTTCGTTGCCCTGAAAGTCAGTTCCCCCACCGCCATCTATATAGATAGTATTGAAAATGCCACCGAAGAGGCCCAAAACGCTTTTTTGAAAAACTTAGAAGAACCGCAGCCAAATTTATACTATATTCTGACAACCCAAAGCCCGGCCACGGTTTTGCCGACAGTTGTTTCAAGATGCGAAGTGGCTAAAATCGCCAACAGTCCACAGACTACAGAGTACGGCAAAAATATCAAACCGACGCTTCCCGACATCGACAAAATCAAGGATAGGGGAGAGGCAAAGGAATTTGTTCAAAATTTGATTAATAATTGGCACTTCAATCTAATAAACAACTCCAGAAAACAAAAACAGACGGCCGAAAATTTAGAATTGGCCCTTTCTGCTCTGAATAATCTCAAAGCCAACGGCAACGTCTCTTTGCAATTGACCGACATGGTAATTAACCTCGTTTGACCCTGTCGCCGGAAGCTGATTTAAGGTATAATTGGTAACGAAAATGTCCGATCAAAACGCTTACACCGCCAAACAAATTACGGTTTTGGAAGGCTTAGAGCCTGTCCGCAAACGCCCCGGGATGTATATCGGCTCGACCGATTCCCGTGGCTTACACGAATGCCTAAGAGAGATTGTGGATAACTCCGTTGACGAATCCTTTGCCGGTGTGGCTAACACAGTTTGGGTTTATCTGGCCAAAGACGGTTCTGCCTCGGTCCGGGACAACGGCCGGGGAATCCCCGTCGAAAAGCACAAAAGCGGTGTTTCGGCGCTGGAGCTAACAATGACTAAACTTCATGCCGGAGCCAAGTTCGGCGGAGAAGCCTACAAAGTTTCGGGGGGGCTACATGGAGTAGGAGCTTCAGTCGTTAATGCCCTTTCCTCTTTGTTCAGGGTAATTGTTTTAAGGGGGGGTAAGGCTTATTACCAGGAGTATAAAGAAGGCAAACCTGTTAAAAAGGTGGCGACCACTAATCAAGAGCAGCTGGATAGATGGCTCCCCGACGGATGGAATGTCAAGATTAGTGGTTACACCGGGACGATCACCACTTTTTATCCGGATAAAAAAGTTTTCGGCGAGACTGTTTTTGAAAATTCCAAAACCAAGGCTCTCCTCAAAGACCGGGCCTATCTGATTGCAGGCCTAAACTTTCATTTCCAAGACGAAAGAGATGGGGACGAGGCCAATTTCTATTTTGAAGGCGGTATTAAATCACTGGTCGCCCACTCCAACCGTGGTAAAGAGGCCATTTCCGACGTTATTTATTTTGCCAGAGAGGAAGGGGGAATTTCCTGCGAAGTTGCTATCCAATATACCGACACCTTTGCCGAAAACGTTAAGGGCTTTGTCAACGGGATTAACACCATCGACGGAGGCACACATGTCACCGGGTTCCGGATTGCTTTGACCCGGGCAATTTCTGACTACGCCAAAAAAATATCCACCGGCGGCAACAACGGGGCCAAAGAGCAAAATGACCTAACCGGCGAAGATATGAAAGAGGGCCTTTCGGCCGTTGTCTATATCAAAATGCCTTCGGACAGACTGCAATTCGAATCCCAAACCAAGGCCAAACTGAATAACCCCGAGGTCCAAGGATTTGCTTCCCAAACCGTCAAAGAGGGCCTGGATACCTATTTTGAAGAGCATCCGTCAGATGCCAGAAAAATTATTGAAAAAGTCGCCCTCGCTGCCCGCGCCCGTTTAGCCGCCCGGGCCGCCAAAGATGCGGTTTTGCGCAAAGGGGCCCTGGACGGAGCCAGTCTGCCCGGTCTTTTGGCAGATTGTCAGAGCAATGACCCCTCAATTTCCGAACTTTACATCGTGGAAGGTCCATCAGCCGGCGGAAGCGCCAAAATGGGCAGAGACCGAAAATACCAGGCCATCCTGCCTTTAGGCGGAAAAATCCTAAATACCGAACGGGCCCAACTGGATCGGTTTATTAAATTTGAAGAAATCAAAAATCTAATTATCGCCTTGGGCGCCGGCATCGGCGACACCTTCAATCCCGATAGGGTCCGCTACCATCGGATTATTATCATGTGTGACGCGGATGTTGACGGCGAGCACATCACCACCCTACTTTTGACTTTCTTTTTCCGGCACATGGCCGAAGTAATCAATAAAGGCTATCTTTACATTGCTCTGCCGCCTTTGTATAAAATCACGGCCGGCAAGGAAACTTTTTACGCCTACGATGATGCCGAAAAAGACAGTCTCCTTGCCCAAAAAACCAAGGAAGCAAAATACTCTATACAAAGATATAAAGGCTTGGGGGAAATGAACCCGCAACAATTATGGGAAACCACGATGGATCCCACAACCAGAACCCTAAAGCGGGTCACTGTTGTCGACGCGGAAGCCGCGGATAAAATGTTTACCATGCTCATGGGAGAAGAAGTCCCGCCAAGAAAGAAATTTATCCAAACCAATGCCAAGATGGCCACCCTCGACATCTAAATGTACCACCCGGCGGGTGGTACATTTAGTCAATAACCAAATTCTCAATTTGTTTAAGTTCACGCTGATAATCGGCTCTATCTGAAATAAATTTCTTATAACTTTCGCTTGTCTTGAAATAAGACGATATCATTTCTCTGTCACAAACATAATCCTCGCTTCCGCCAATATATTCCGTTAAAGAAGACCACTCATATTTATAAAGATCGCTTAGATTCTCCACAACTTTTGAAGAATAAGGGTTAAGGTGAATATAACGGGAAAGATGTAACAATTGCTCTTCGTTTTCAACCAACACATTTTTGAAATCATCCAAAAAAAGCGGGCCGACCCTTTTATTTCTAGTATTAAAATAACGTGTATAACTATTAAGAAACTGGCTTAAAAATCTAGAAATTCCACCGTTTGTTTCTTGACGCAACAAAAAATGAAAATGATTCGGCATAAAGCAGTAGCACATAATCGAAACCAATTTTTCTCCCCATGATGACTCTTGCAATTCCTGTCTTTTGGCATCACCAATTCTTAAAAATACAGACAGTTTTAATGGGGGAGAGACAAAACGATAATATTTCATTATCTGATAAGCTCTGGAATATTCTCTAATGCCGGAAAAAGTAATTCTTCCATCGATTCCACGATTAAAAACATGATAAATTTCACCCGTTACAAGAGGAACCTTCCTGAAAGACGTCATGATTTATTGTACCACTTGTACCACCCGGCGGGTGGTATAGACAGGTGGTACAGATTTCCCTATTGAAAATATAAAAAGGCTGTTCTAAAATTCACGCATGGACATTCAACTGATTACCCTTTTTGTCGCCCCCTTAATCGCCATTTTTGCCCTCGCGTATGGCATTTTTCTTACCAAAAGTGTTTTAAAGTCTTCCGAAGGCTCGGAAAAACTCCAAAAAATCGGCAAGGCCGTCAGGGAAGGGGCAATGAGCTACCTTAAAAAGCAATTCTCTGTTGTCTTCCCGATTATGGCCCTTTTGACAATTATCATCTGGCTAACATTGGGGCAGGGAATTGCCGTTACTTTCTTAATGGGGGGAATCTTCTCCGCCCTGATCGGTTATTTCGGAATGTGGATTGCGGTTCGGGCTAATGTCAGGACAGCCAATAACGCCATCAGAAGTCTAAACCTAGCTTTAAAAACTGCTTTTGGAGCCGGAACCGTTAATGGCATGCTGGTGGTGGGCTTGGGTCTTTTGGGAGTTTCCATTATCTATATGTGGAGCTATTTTACATTCATTCATCTTGGAGCTGACGCTGTTACCAAAAACGCCACTTCGGTTTTGGTTGGCTACGGTTTCGGGGCCGCACTTCTGGCTTTATTTATGAGAGTCGGCGGCGGCATCTTTACCAAAGCTGCTGATGTCGGGGCAGATCTGGTCGGCAAGGTGGAAAAAGGAATTCCTGAAGATGACCCGCGGAACCCGGCCACCATTGCCGATAATGTCGGTGATAATGTCGGGGACTGCGCCGGTATGGCGGCTGATGTTTTTGAATCATATGCTTTAACCATCGTCGCGGCCATGATTCTCGGAGGAGGGCTTTTTGGCTTAAAAGGCGTGGTTTTTCCGCTTCTGGCCCGCTCGGGTGCCATCTTAACTTCAATTCTGGGAACCTTTTTCGTCAAAGCCAGATCCGAAAATGAGAATCCCTTAAAACCCTTAATCAGGGGGTTTGTAGTTTCAGCTGTGGCCGCAATTATCATTTTTATGGGCCTGGCTGTATTCCTCCTTAAGGAGCCTCGGGCAGGATATGCCGCAGTCACCGGAATTATGTCCATGCTTGCTCTTCTATTTATTACCAAACACTACACCGGCCCTGGCGAAAAACCGGTCGTGGCCATTGCCAAATCCTCCCAAACCGGCGCCGGCACCAATTTAATCTCCGGAATGTCTATCGGCATGGAATCAACTTTTTTCTCGGTTCTGGTTATCGCCGCGACCATCTTTGCCGGGTATGCCTTCTTGGGTTTTTACGGAATTGCCTTAGCCGGAATGGGTATGTTAGCCACCACCGGAATTATTATGTCGCTTGACACCTTTGGTCCAATCTCCGATAACGCCCAAGGCATGGTGAAGATGGCTAATTTGGGAGGCAAGGCCCCTAAGGTCACCAGAGACTTAGACGCTGTCGGCAACACCACCAAAGCCCTAACTAAAGGTTTTGCCGTCGGTTCTGCGGCTGTGGCTGCCTTGTCCCTCTTTGCCACTTATTTTGAAGCCACGGGGCTTTCGGCAATTGATATTGCCCTGCCCAAAGTTTTCATCGGGCTTTTGTTAGGCGGAGCTTTACCGTTTCTGTTTTCTTCCCGCTTAGTCGGCTCAGTCGGTCGGGCCGCTTTCCAGGTAGTTGAAGAGGTCAGACGGCAATTTAAAACCATTAAGGGCATTATGGAGGGTCGGACTCTCCCGGACTATTCCACGGCGGTAGCCATTGTCACGGCCGCGGCCCAAAAAGAACTGATTATTCCGGCGGCCATGGTTGTAACCATGCCAATTTTAGTCGGTTTTTTGGGAGCTGAAGCTCTGGGCGGATTTTTGGGTGGGGTAGTGGTTTCGGGGTTAACGCTGGCTTTTTATATGTGCAATACAGGAGGAGCCTGGGACAATGCCAAAAAATTCATTGAAGACGGAAACTTTGGCGGTAAAGGCTCGGATACTCACAAGGCCGCGGTGGTGGGGGATACGGTCGGCGATCCTTTAAAAGACACCTCGGGTCCGGCTTTAAATCCGATGATGAAGATTGTTCAAATTGTCGCCCTTCTCATCGCCCCCCTGGTTATTCAATTTATTGGAAAATAGCCCCATTTCTACTTGTTTTGAACCTGATAAAAGCATAAAATATAAAGGTGGAAATCGGTAAAATTAAACAGGTTGAAATAACTTCCGAACTTTCAAAATCTTACCTCGATTATGCCATGAGCGTGATTGTGGCCCGGGCCCTGCCGGACGTCCGCGACGGCTTAAAACCGGTCCATAGAAGAATTCTTTACGCCATGCATTTAATGGGACTGCATTTTGTTGGCTCGGGAACAACCAAGAGCGCTAAGGTCGTCGGCGAGGTTTTAGGCAAATACCATCCTCACGGCGACATGGCTGTTTATGATGCCATGGTGAGGCTAGCCCAGGATTTCTCCATGCGCTATCCGCTGATTCACGGTCAGGGCAATTTTGGCTCGGTTGACGGAGATCCCCCGGCAGCCATGCGTTATACGGAGGTAAAATTGGCCAAAATTTCGGACTTTATTCTAACCGACATCGAAAAAGAAACGGTTGATTTTATAGATAACTTCGACGCTACCTTAAAAGAACCGGTTTACCTGCCCGCCCTCTTACCCAATTTACTGCTAATGGGATCAGAAGGCATCGCGGTCGGGATGGCCACCAAAATCCCGCCCCATAACTTAAAAGAGGTAGTGGAGGCCGTTGTAGCTACCATTGCCAAAGGCAGGGTCGTCCAAGAGGGCAACCAACAACAAAAGCAAACCGACTTTGTCATCAACAAGATAAATCTTGTTGCTTCTGGCGAAGTCAAAAAAATCGATGAGCCGGAAATAAATTCCTCCAAAGTTTCTTTTGAAAGCGACATTACCATTGATGAGCTAACCAATATCATTCCCGGACCGGATTTCCCGACAGGGGCGGCAATTTACGATGCTTCCTCAATCAAAGAGGTCTATGCTACCGGCCGGGGCAGAATTGTAGTCCGGGGAGTGGCTGAAATTACAGACCTGCCTGCGCAGGCAGGAGGCAAAAAAGGTCGTCAACAAATCACTATTTCCGAAATTCCTTATCAAGTCAATAAAGCCGAATTGGTAGCCAAAATCGCCGATTTGGTTAAAGAAAAAAAGATAGTCGGCATTTCGGACTTAAGAGACGAGTCCGACAAAGATGGCTTAAGCGTGGTGATAGAGCTTAAACGCGACGCCAAACCCAAATCCGTTCTTAATAATATCTTCAAACACACCCGCCTGCAATCAACCTTTCCGGCTAATTTTGTGGCTTTGGTTGACGGAACCCCGCATACCCTTAACCTTAAGCAGATTATTGTTGAATATATCAAGCACCGGCAAAAAGTCATCACCCGCCGGACAATTTTTGAATTAACCGAAGCCAAGAGACGAGCTCATATTTTGGAGGGCTTAAAAATTGCTCTTGACAATCTGGACGCGGTCATCAAAACTATCCGAGCCTCAAAAACCCAGGAAGACGCCAAAGAAAACTTAATCAAAAAATTCAGCCTTTCAGATATTCAAACCACCGCCATTTTGGATATGCAGCTGCGGCGTTTGGCCGCTTTGGAGCGGGAAAAAATCGAGAAGGAGTACGAAGAGATTAAAAAACTGATTGACTGGTTGGTCGCGATATTAAAAGACCCCAAGAAAGTTTTGGATATTATTCACACTGAGCTTGCCGAAATGAAAGAAAAATTCGGGGATGTACGCAAAACCAAAATTTACAAAAGCAGAATCGGTGAATTTTCCGAAGAAGATTTGGTGGCCAAAGAAGAAACCTTAGTCACCGTCACCAGGACCGGTTACATCAAACGTCTGTCGGCCACTGCCTATCGGGCCCAGAGAAGGGGAGGCAAAGGAGTCATCGGCATGACGACCAAAGAAGAGGATGAAATTGCCCATCTGGTTTCGGCTACCACCCACGACACAATTTTATTCTTCACTAATAAAGGCAAGGTCTTCGGCACCAAGGCCTGGGAAATTCCGGAAAGTACCCGTCAGGCCAAAGGTCAGGCTCTGGTTAATTTCCTGAATTTAGATCAGGGTGAAGAAATCTGCTCAATCTTACCCTTGGAAAACCAATCCGGCGCCAAACATTTAATTATGGCGACTTCATGCGGGGTAATCAAAAAAACCCGGCTCTCCGAATTTGAAAACTTGAGGGCTTCGGGCTTAATTGCCATCAGATTAAGAGAAAAAGATTCTCTCGTTTCGGTTCATCCCACCCAAGGTGAGGATCATATCATGCTTTTGACTAGGGAGGGTAAATCAATCAGATTCCCGGAGGTCAATGTCAGACCCATGGGCCGGGCTACCTCCGGGGTCACCGGAATAAAACTGGAAAAAGGTGATATTGTCATCGGCATGGAAGTTTTCCCGGGTAAAGAAAAAATTCCCACCGATAAACGCCGCAAGTTCTTCCGTGACATTTTAACTGTTTCCGAAAAAGGCCTGGGTAAAAGAACGCGGATTAATTTATTTCCGGTCCAAAAAAGATCCGGTAAGGGAGTCAAATGTGCCGTAATTGGTCCTAAAACCGGAAACTTGGCTTGCGCCGAAATGATTACGGAAAAATACGATCAGGTAGTCATCACCTCAAGAACGGGTCAGGTAATTAAACTGCCTTTAAAAAACATTCCCCAGTTAGGCCGGGCCACCCAGGGAGTAATTTTGATGAGATTCGCCAACAAAGGTGACTGCGTTGCCGCCGCCGCGGTTTTGGAAAAAGAGATCGACTAATAGTCAAAAAGAAATTTTTGAAATTCGGCAAAATACGGATAATGATGATCCGATTGGGGCATTTTGATAATTTTAATTTCGGGATTTACCAGGCTTAAAAACTTTTTAACCTCCGCATAACCGGCAAACGGATCCCGAATGTTTTGGAAACAGACAATATTTCCAGCCGGAAAATTCTTTAAAGCCTCCTTAAAAAGTGCCAGTCTTTCTGCCGAAACCGTGGGGATACCACAAAGAATAATTTTATTAATCTTGTCGGGAATTTCGGAAAGTATAAGCATACAAATCATTGTTCCTACTGATTTGGCAATAATATTGACTTTGTCTCTGCCTATTTCTTTTAAAATTCCGGTAATTTCGTGTTTGGGGTGCAAAGTTCCTCCCAATTGCCAATGCCGCCACTGATGAACCAAGACTGATTGTTTGAAACTTAAACTTTTCTTAACTTCCAAAGCCCATTCCTGGTTATGAACAGAGTATCCGGGTAGAATAATCGTTTTCATTAGAGACCTATGGACAATTTAAAGCTTTGCGCCAGCCGGCCTCTTGAGCTTCTTTCTCAGAACAAAACCAGCGTTCGCCTCTCTTTTCATCTATTTGGGTTTTGGCATAAGAACCGCAACCGGGAAGGTGATAAATTTTTTCTCCTGCAGTACTGATATTGCCCTTAATACCACAATCGCTTTTGGGTGTTTCTTGAACCGCAATCGCCGGTGAAGGACTAACAGGACAGGCTTCCCAAAGTCCTCGTTTTGCTTCTCTGGCTTCTTTTTCCGCCTCCAGAAATTCCTCTTGGTATTTTATATCCGGAGGGTAAGCGTAAGAGCTGGCAAAGCCTTGTTTCACTAATTCAAGATTGACAAATATATCATCTACCCAAACATAGCGCAAAAGCCGAGAGTACCTGTCTCTATCGGTGATATCTTTTTCCAAACGAACCGTTTTCCCCTCGACTAACTCTTTATTCTTTTTTGAGGCTTCGACACCAAAACACTGAACTGGTTTTCGGGGATCAACCGTCTCCGGAGTATCAATCCCCAGATAGCGGACTTTTTCTCCACCCTCAAT
>Ga0100395_1002585_pt1 | contig 13420 bp, 10 predicted proteins | sample CryGeymeta201519_FD_81542 | JGI IMG/M metagenome (GOLD analysis project Ga0100395, IMG submission 81542) | Groundwater microbial communities from Crystal Geyser aquifers in Utah, USA - Crystal Geyser metaG 2015-19 | ecosystem: Environmental > Aquatic > Deep subsurface > Groundwater | place: USA... | reverse complement strand
CGAAAACATATTCTTGAATACGACGATGTCCTGAATCAGCACCGTCTCGTTATCTACGGACGACGTAATAAGATTCTGGAACAAGGAGAAATTCATGAAGATATTATTTCTATGGTTCGTACTCAGGCGGAAGCTTTCGTAGACGGAATTCTTTATTCTGACGATAAATACGAATGGGATCTTGATCATCTTATCGCTGAAACGAATACATTTGCCGGAAAAGAGATTCTCAGAACGGAACATATTACCGATACGGAAGATAAAGAAGCGATTAAAGAAATGGTTGCAAATCAGTTTGTTGCCACTATCGAGGCAATTCGCGCAAGTGGAAAAACGGAAGATTTTGCTGATTTCGAGAGAAAACTTACTCTTCAATCTATCGATGAACTTTGGATGCAGCATATCGATGCGATGGCACACCTGAGAGAAGAAGTAGCTTTTGAATGATACGCTCAGAAAAATCCTCTTATTGTGTATAAGGAACGAGCTTTTGATAAATTTGTGGCACTTCTCGGAGAGATTGGATTCAAAGTGACAAAAGGACTTTTGACTGCTTCTCCGCGCGAACAGATAGAACGAATCGAATTAGATGAAAAAACTCTTCAAGCACTTCTTCAAACCGATGAGAGTGAGATTAAGAATCTCAATATCAATAATCTTCTTTCTGATGCTATAGCTCAGAAATTCGGACCTCCAGGACACACAGAAGAAGGGGTTCGTGTATTACGTGCAGATACAAAACCAAAACTTGGAGCCGAATATAAAAATATCGGACGAAATGATCCATGTCCTTGTGGGAGCGGAAAAAAATTCAAACAGTGTCATGGAAAATAAGAGTAGAGAAAAGTTTCATTTACTTTTCCGAAAAATTCTATAAAATCTCCGTAAAAATAGCTCATTACTCATTATTCATGTCAGAAAACGAAACCAAAAAAGAAGAAATTATCATTTCTCCAGTTCCAGAAAATAAAAATACTACGAATCTTGAAGAATATAATACCGAGCATATAAAGACAAAACTTCAGGAAATTCTCGAATTTTTTCGGGATCTTGCTATCATTCTCGCAGTGGTTATAGTTGTTCGAACTTTTATTGCTGCGCCTTTCCAAATCAGTGGCTCTTCTATGGAAGAGAGTTATCATGATGGAGAATTTATCCTCGTAAATAAATTCTCTTACGCTCGCATAGATAGTCCTTCGTGGACAGATTTCTGAGTAGTTAAAGTAGGAGATCCGATTCGTGGAGATGTTGTTATTCTTCGACCACATGCTTCCAATGGAAAAGAATACTATATTAAAAGGGTTATAGGATTACCTGGTGATACGGTGAAATTTGAAGAAGGAAATGTTTTCTTGAAAGTTTCAGGAAAAACAAATTTTGTAAAATTGAATGAAGGATATCTTTCTCTCGCAAATAACGGAAAAACTTTTCTTCCAATGGATGTAAAAGAAACAGAATTTCTGGTTCCAGAAGGACAATATTTTACTATGGGAGACAATCGTAATAATTCTTCGGATTCCCGGTCCTGTTTCATGTCCTGCTCTATTTCCGGTTCTACACATTTTGTGAGCCGAGCGAATATAGTTGGAAAACTCTTTGTTGATTTTGGGTATGTAAATATCTTCCGTGAAGGAGGAATTCGTGCTACTGGCGAATGGAAATGGACGTATGCACCGAGATTTCTTTCTACTCCAAAGGATTGGATATATCCGGAACTAAAAGTTAATTAATAAATCATTACATGTCACCAAAACACCCTCATTTTCACATAAGAGAGCTCCGTGGTATCATCGGACATATTATCGATGATGAAGATTTTCGAAAACTTCAGAATCATCGTCACCATATGTTTTTCAATCGTTATGAACATTTACTCAATGCTTCATTTTTTGCGTATCAACTCGCACGTCTTTTTCGTGCGGATTTGGAAGTTTGTGCTCTTGCCGGACTTCTTCATGATTATCATTTTACTACCCTGAAATCTTATAGTCATGCAGTAATTGCCGCGAAAAATGCGGAACGATTCCAAGTAAGCGAAGAGGTGATAGAAATAGTACGATCTCATATGTATCCACTCGGGCGAAGTAAGATTCAACGTGCAAAAGGTCGGAATTTCTGGGTAGTGAAAATCGCCGATTTTAGTGCTGCTTTCTTTGAAATCAGTTATTCCATTCTTTTTCTTCAATTTCAGCACGATCGTATTAAACTCAAGAGAACGAAACTTCTTTTGGATATGATAAAAGAAGAATAATTTAAGCCTTAAATATGTTTTTTCTCATACAGAAACCCTATGGACTTTCCAGTTTTTCAGCTATCGCACATTTGCGAAAGAAGTTCGGAATCAAAAAAATAGGACATACTGGAACACTTGATCCGCTCGCTACGGGTCTTTTGCTTGTTGCGACAGATAATTCTACTAAACTTATTTCCTATATCGATAAAGCGAGAAAATCCTATGTTTTCACGGTTCGTCTCGATGGTTCTACCCCATCGTACGATCTCGATACACCAGTGGAATATTTGGATGTGGACATCGTCGAAAAAGCTCGAACGACTCTTACTAAGGAAATTATAGAACACACGATACAAACGTATTTCTTCGGAAAAATAGAACAAATTCCTCCTTCTTATTCTGCTATCAGACTTCAATGACAACGTGCTTATCATATGGTGCGAGCTGGACAAGAAGTTCAGATTTCAAAGCGAGAAATAGAGATTTTCTCTACTCGCTTGGTTTCATTCTCTTTCCCGGAAGTTACCATAGAGATGGAAGTTTCGGTCGGTACATATATTCGTTCTATTGCACGAGATATCGGAGAAAAACTCGGACTTGCTGGGCATGTAACAATGCTTCATAGAAATAAAATAGAACATTTGGATGAGATTCTTGCGAGAAAAATAGAAGATATAACGCTCGAAGATACACTTTCCTATGATTGTATTTTCCCTGGATTTGAGATAATTTCTCCAGAAGCGGAAATACTCGAGAAATTATATAATGGATTAGTCTTCTCGAATACTATAGGACTGGAATCCGGTAAGAAATATCTGGTAAAAAACGGGGACAAATATATATCGCTTATCGAAGAGCGAGATGGGATGGTACGAATATGTGCAAATAACATCGAATAAACTTGCTTTTTTTCCTCTTTTCCATATAGTTCTCGAGTTCTATTTCTGGCGTATTTTCTGGATTTAGAAAACATTTTATTTTATCATAATACCTTGGTCTATGGCATTAGAAAAAAAAGACAAGAAATCTCTTATGGAGAAGTTCGCAACACACAAAGGAGACACTGGTTCTCCAGAAGTACAAGTAGCAATTCTTACAGAACGTATTGAAGATCTTAAACTTCATTTGGATATTCATAAAAAAGATAATCACTCACGACGTGGTATCATGCTTATGGTAGCAAAACGACGAAAACTCCTCAATTATCTTAAGAAAAAAGACAATGCTCGATACGAGAAACTCATCGCAGATCTCGAGCTTCGAAAATAATTCAAAAACCAAAAAAATACGACCGGAATATTCCGGTCGTATTTTTTTTGTCTGGTAAGAAAATTACGTTTTTTGCATTTTATGAAGAAATAGGGTAATATAGATTCGTTATCTTATTTTTTATTTTCCGTTTTTATGACAGAAAAACTCCGCACATTCCCCAGTGGAAAGCTTTATGCAGGCGAGATTTTTAAAGTCGGGAAAGATTGATTAAAGAAAATAATCAATCCCATTATCGAGATGGAAAAAGAGAAAATCGTGTGAAAACTTTCCGAATACAAGAATATTTCTTCTGGAAAAAATGGAGTAAATACTTTTGAGATGATGGCATTATATCAACGAACTATTAATATTATTAATAACAATGATAATCTAAAAATCGACGGACGTTTTTGAAAAAATATTTTCAATTCCTTGAAAGAAGTCCAAACAAAAATTGGAGTAGCGAGTGATGGTTTTCCAGGACCTGAAACAACTAAAGCGCTCATCGAATATCTGAATAAAAATATGGTTGATACTAGCTCAAAATCGGTAATTCCTGAAATAAAAGAAGAACAGGAAATAGATTTTTCCAGCGAACAGATAATTACCAATAAAGCTATCGCAGAAGCGAAGAAATGAATAAATATCAACGGTTCTTTTTATTCTTCTGGAGATATCAATAATATTGACTATGCTCTTATAAAACAACCGAATAATGAATTCTATCTTTGGGATAAACCGCTCAATGGTGTACGAAGTATCTTTAGATTGAATGCAGATCATAAAATTATAGGACTATATACCGTTAGTTCAAATAATCTTCTCTTGGATGGCAAATGAGAATATGTAGACTATATCTACAATGTGCCTCCTCCGATCGAACAAAAGTAAATTTTATTTATACTTCATTAGTTATTTATTTCCATCGTATGAAACGATTATCTCAAACCGCAAGTGCTATTACTCTCGGAATCGCTCTACAAACAGCGAATGCGGGTGAGAATTTTGTTCGCCCAGAACCGATTATTATCGGTTCTCCAGAATTTCAGAAGATATGTGAAGATGCGAAAAATAAGACGGGACTTTTGCTAGATGGTCAGGAAATTTGCGAAATTTCTGTTGATCAGGGAAAAACCTGGGTTTCTCTTGTCGAATTTCTCGCAGCTGGCGGGGTTCTTGTTGGTGTCGGAGTTTTGGCGTATATGATTCGGCGTCGTAAGAAGAAATGAGATAGAGAAGTAGATAGTACGGAAAAATGATCTGGAATAGTAGGCAATATAGAAATACCTGTTAATGTTCAGAAAAAATCAGTAGATCCTCATGAGTTTGAAAAGATAAAGAAACAAATGAAAGGAGAAGAGAAAAAAAATTGAAAAGTAAGAGAAATACTTGAGGATCAACGACAGTTTAAAGAACTGGTTCTATGAAAGATACGAACTCTTAAAAAAACAGGAGAGAGATTTGAGATCAATGGGAATATCGTAGAACGAGTCAATGGAGGTTATAAACTCATAACAAAAGAGGATGTGTTTGTTTTCGATTCAGTTGAGGAGTTTTATATGAAACTTTCAACTTTATATGGAACTTCGGCAGAGCAAATCGCTTTTCTAAATAAACTTGGTACAAGAGAGATAATCGCTCGTTTCAATAAACTTGCTGGCAAGGAAATTAGTGATACATGAATTCGTATAGTGAAAAATGAAAAGAAAGGGTTTGTTTTCGAAAAGAAAGTATCTGATGGAAGATGGGATTTAATAAAAACGGATAAAATCTCAGATGAGGAGTCGGAAAATATTCTGGAAAAAGAAAAACTCAGGGAAATTTTGGAAGAAAAATCCGCGAAAATTTTGAGAAAAATTCTTCGAACAAAAGGATGAGGGAAAATACAACAGTATATTGGTAGTTTAAAAAGCTAATTAAGAATTTTTCTCTAAAAATGGAAGGAAATAAAAACGAGCACTTAAAAGAGCTCGTTTTTTGTATTTTCTCCAGAAATATGGTACGATGAGAGAAATTATATCATTTTAATATTTAGAATTATGGCAGAAGTATTAAATATTGAGGATAAAATCAAAGCAGTTTCGGATACTACAACAGAAACAGAACTTTCTACTTTAAAAACAGAACTTTCTACTAATTGTCTTGCTCCAGAGAAACTTACAAGTCTTCGAGCTATTATTGAAGCAAAAAAAGACATTACAAATGAAACCAAAGTACAACTTCAAGCTCTTTTGTCAGAATGTCAGAAACCAGTAGAAACTTCCGAAGTCCTAAAAACTTCTTCTTTCGAACAGGTATTTTCAGAGACTCGATCAGAAATATTTTCAAAAGAAAATATTGATATTCTAGGCAAGATGATCGATAAATCTTTTGACAATATTAAACTTGACTCAATACAGCATGAAAATATTCGTCTTGGAATAATGGATAAACTTTTAAAAGACCCAGAAATTCAGAAGTTATTTGATATGAAAATAGGAGTTGTGGATATATTAAATAGTGTAGCAAAATGACAAAAAACAGAAATTTTAAAAGTTGATGAGGCAAATTCTCAAATGGAAGTGATTCTCAGAACCATAGCAGATCGCATTAATGTTGCAAATCAACCACTCTTGAAACTCATGAAAGATAAAGGAAATACACTTCCTGTAACGCTTCTCTCAAATCCAGAGGAAATCGCAAAGTATAACGGGGGAGAAGTCTCAAATGACATTCAAGCAATGAGTGAAATAAATAAGAAATAATATATCGAAAATCTCAAATGAAATGTTCATAAAATCGATAAAAAGATTTTTCCGATGGAACAAATAAAAGAACAAGGAATGAATTTTCTCGCGAATGCTCCAAGTTTTTTGGTAGATTTCTTTAAATGGCTTCTCTCATTTGATTTTATAGCAAAATTTCTTGGATATAATGGAACACAAGAAGAACGAGAATGACAGCTCGATAATGAACTCAAACAACGAAGATCTTTGGGTATACTTCAAGAATTCGGTCAAGTTTCCGATGTAAGAGAAGGAAAGATAGAAAATACAAAAAAATCTGGGAAATATTCTGGAGATATAAAAACTCTTGAAGGGAAAGATCTTTCTGGTATTTCTCGGAAAAAACTTACTCCATTTTTTCAGTTTACCAAAGAGGAAGGGGTTGATATAGAAACGAAAGAATTTTGGATGGGGGTTTTTAATGAGGGGAAAATAGTCGGAAAAAATAGTAAATGAGAGATAGAAGAATATAGATTAAAAAAGATAATTAACTCAAAAGATTTAGATAAAAATTATGAAGGATTGTATGAAAAATTAAATGATTTACTTGATGAGAAAAAGAAAAAAGATTATAAAAAACAACTAAAAATATGATCTGATTCATTGGTAACTACACAATTTACCATAACAAATGGTACTGAGAAAACATCATTAACATCAACAGAACAAATAAATAAGTTTCCTATTCTTGGAAAACTTACTCCAGAACAACAATCAAAAATCAGAATGTGATATGTATCTTGAGAATGGGCATTTAAAATTCCAGAGACAACTGAAGCTTCAGATAAAAATCCTATGATTATGGAATTTGCTACTCTTAATAAATTATTTAAGAACGAACCTTTATTTCAAAAATCTATTTTAGAACAATCTCATAAAGAGAAAGTTTCTGAAATTTCTTTGAAGGAAATATTGTCTTATAAAGACACGGCTATTTTAGCAATGAATACAGAAATTAATCCCGCTACTGTTATAGTGAGAGCAAATGATACACAGAAGGTTACTGAAAAAACAGCTTTAATGAAAGCATTTGAAAATGCTGATAATATTCCATTCCAATTTGGAAATGAATGGGTAAAATTTGAAAATAGCAAGCTTACAATTGGAGATAAACAGTTTGCTCTGGAGTTAAGTAATGGGGGATTTGTAAATCCTTCTGTATCCAGTATTGAACTTATTGGAAAAGATGTGAAACTTAGATATTTTGCTGGAAATGTATTTGTCCCGAGATCTAAAATTATTGAGTGAATTCCTGTATTAATTGGAATAGGAAATGGGTCTAGTAAGGAAATTTTCGGAGATGAAGGGAAGCTTATTATTACTCGAGTAGTATAAAATTATAAACTTTTAAAAAACGAGCACTTTTTGTGTTCGTTTTTTTGTGTTATCTTTTAAAATATGTTATGATAAAGGAAATTATATATATAACTATATTTTTATGACAGAAACTCTCTCTTCTTCAGAAAGACTTGAACAGAATATCCAAACGGAAAATATTAAAGAATTTCAATTTCGTGATAAACAGGAAATGGTACAATCACTTAAACAGATTGGACAGGAGGATATTACTGAAGCAGATCTATTATTTGACGGATCTATTCAGTTTAGAAATGAGGAATATGTAACTCTCGTCAAGAAATTGGAACAGCAAAAGATTGAAGAAAAAAAGAAAATTTTAAGTGAAGTCATTTCACTAAAAACAGCAGGAAAGGTGAATAAACTTAAGACCGATATTGATGCTGAAAAAAGAAAGATCAAAGAAGCACTCTCTGATCTCGCACCAGAAAAGATTATTACATCAGCAAAAATAATTGAAAAACTGATAGATTTTGTTAGCGATTCTGCACAAAAACAGATCTTACGAAGCTATGCCGGTTCTATCATACTTGAAACCTTGGAAAAACACAATGAGCGCATTATTATCAATGCTGATAAAATCATTACAATTGACTATATCAATCCTATTTCCCCAGCAAATACAGAGCTAGATGCCAATAAAATCGCTTTAGAGAAATCGCTCAATGAAACTATACAGAAAACTTCATCATTGCTCGATACTATCCGATCAGGAATACTTCTCCGTTCACAAGTAGAAACTGCTGATAAAAATAATAATACACAAACAATAATTGTGAAGCCAATATCTTCTCAAGAAGATATGCAAGCATACTTCAAAAAACTTGAAGAAAAAAAGACGAAAAATGAATCTCTTACTATTCAAGAAGAAACATTTCTACTATCACAAGAAGGTTTCAAAGATTTTCAGAGTTTTGCAAAACCTCAAGATGTTGCAAAACTTGCTCAAAAAGTTAGTACAGACACGTCAGTATTATCAACTTCGCAATTCACAGGAGATAAAATGACATCGTCTGTTGGAGAGTGAATCGGTCAGATTGGTGGAACAATCGGAAAGATTGCTGCTGCCGGAGCCGGGGGTGGCATAAAAGCACTCGGTGATATTCTTGCATCCGCTACCAAGGAGGGGGGTGCTTGGGGAAGTCTCGCGGTTATCGGAGGACTTATTGCCGCGATTTGGAAGTTTGGTTTCTGGAAGACTCTCGGAGGAGTATTTGGTCTCGGACTTGCAAACGAAGCGGTTGCAGGAAGGTTGGATCTTGATTTTGGGAAAAAATCAGGAGATAGAGCGAGTACGGCAGGAAAACCAGCTCCTTCTCCTGAAAAATTAGGAACCGTTCAATCTGAACAGATAATTCAAACAAAAACAGAAGTAAGACAAGATGTAACAATACAAACAATAGAACAAACAAAATTTGATGCAATATTTGATGGTATTTCCACTTCTCTGGATTTTAAAAATCAGCCGATTCGTGCTCTTGAAAAAGCTCTTGAATGAGGTACGACCGGTTCCCTTGAATTGCTTTTTGGCAATATAGAACATATTGGAAATATGACGGGAAAGGAATTCTATGAAAAGCACGGACAAGAAGATATCCGAAAGATACTTGATTCGCTCATGACGAAGAAAGAATCATCTGATGTGACACTGAGTGATCTTTTTGTAAAGACTTCCCCAGTAGCGGTGGCAGTGAGTTCAGTAGTAGCTGAGGTATCAACAACAAATGAAACAGTTCCCACTACTCCAGAAGGCATGGAACAACTCGCAACGTCACTCGAAATACAAGGATATTCCAGTCTTTATATTCTCACTCGTGCCATTGAATTTGGATTTATTCCAAAAACACATGATCTTGCTTTTAAAGATGGCACCAATTCAGCCAAGACAGCTACTTGAAAATGGATATGGTATAAGATTGATTATGTTACAATGGGTGGACCACTCACAAATGGCACTTTTGATAGTGCGAGCAAGGCAAATAATTGGTTTAATGAGTATGTTGCAAGGGTACTGAAAGCAGATGTTCTTCTGGAAAAAACGGAGATTCAATCTCTTCTTTCCTCTCCAAAAAAACTTTCTTCCATAGATACACATGATTTAAAAGAGAGAATGAAAGTGTTAAACGAACTTGATATAGCACCTGTTACAGGTGGTGATAAGACAAAAATTCAAAAACTTCTTTTTGAATACAAGGAATTATCCGGAGATAATCTCAAAAGTCTTTTGCGAAAATATGACGTAAAGACATATACTGAAACTATTTGATTAGAGAAAGAATCAGTTGAATACAAAAAACAACAAATTGACCAGATAAATAAAGAAATTATAGCACTTAAAGAAGAGGCAAAAACAAAACTTACTGAATTCAATAAACTTGCAGGAAAAGATCCAACAAAGGCAGAGTTCTATAAAAAAGAAGGAGAGAGAATTATTCAGGAAATCAACGGGAAAATTACCGCCCTTGAAACAAATGGGATAAAAAATCTTCAGAAACTTGATCCAGAAGCGATTAAAAAACTCGCACAACAATCACCATGGGTGGAGAATCTCGTGAAGGCAAATGGAGGTGCTGATAATTTAGCAAAGAAACTCATTGAGACAAAAATAGGAAAGATTACTATTGGAACAGCACTTCTTGCTATTGCATGGGATTCTAGAGATGCTTGGGGAGATATCTGGAATAAAGGTATTTCCAAAGAAAACATGAAAACAACCGGAGACTTGGCATTAGGATTCGTTCCTGTTATTGGAGGAGCTCACGATCTTATGATAGCAAACAATGACTGGTATAAAAAACTTTTGTTCGGAGATCGAGAGCTTTCTACCGAAGAAATGGTAGCTCGTGATGCTTTTTGAGCGGTTGGACTCATTCCATGAGTTGGTACGCTCGTAAAGGTTGTAGGAAAATGATCAGCGAAAGTTGTGAATGGAGCAACAATTGCCATGGAAGGAGTAAAACTTACTGGGAAAGGTGTTACATATGGATATCTTGGGTATACTCTTGAAGAGGCCGTAAGACATACAACTGTTGATATTTATGATCGAATATCATAAATATCTAAGAACAAAATTATTTCTAAAATATAAAAATTCATGTCCACTCCAGAAACATTCTCACACGAATCTTCTATAAAAATCGATTCCAAAGAACGCCTCCGTACAGAATTAGGGATCACAAGTCCTCTTGATATTCCTGAGATTTCTCGGGCATTTGAAGTTACACGGAAGGATTTGGAGGATTTTCGGAAAACCCTTGATACGGTTCCGAGTGCGGAACAGCTCGAAAAAATCAAGGCATTTATTACCGAAAAATCAGAGGTGGTGAGTAGTACGCGAGACAAGGCCGATGCCTTTAAAAAGACTCTTGCAGTTGGAGGAGTTGGTGCTATTTTTACAGGCATGTGAACTACCTTCAAAGAAGGTATGGCGGATCTACAAAATACCGAAGGACTTGATATGGTTGATAAAGGATCATCTCTTTGGGATAAACTCGAAAATATGTGGGATAAAGCAAAACTTGCACTTGCTCAGACAAAACTTGGAAAAATGTTTTTGGATTTTTTTGGATTTGAAATTCCATCAGTAGAATCAGTAATGGATGATGTAGGAGAGAAATGAAAAGAACTTACTAAGGAAAAGAAACAAGAAATCGAAGAGAAACTTTTTGGAACATTGAGTGCAGATTTGAAGAAACAATATAACTTTAATGGAGAAGAAAAACTTTCTGATGGGACAACCAAAGGAGATAAACTTCGTGCTATTCTCAAAAAACGAGTTGATTGAGTTCATGAAACTTTTGTCGATGAAAATGGGACTATAAACCTTAATTTAAAAAATGTTGCCGCATTAACTGGAACTGGACTCGGTCTGGTTTATGAACTTGTTCGAGAATGAGTAATTAATGTCTCTAATATAGCTTTTGATTTTGTAGAAACAACAAAAGGGACGATTCGATATGTTGCAAAGAGTATCTCTGGAGTTGAAATGTCTCCGGAATTTGGAGGAGAAGTTTCTCTTGCAACCATCACAGAAAATATGACCTCAGGAGAGAAAATGTTTCTCTTGGCTATCTTTTACCGAAAGGGTGGTTTTATTACGAGTATGCTCGGAGATATCGGGTATATTCTTGCTCAGCCAATGCGATTTTTGAATACGGATAATATTAGTACTCTTTCTGTTCTTGTCCCATGAGTGAATAAAAAAATCGAGAAGATGGATCAGATAATCGCAACACTTTCAAAGATTGCTCCAGAAAAAGCTGCGGATATCGCTGCTCTCAAGGAGATGCGAGAAGCTGCAGTGCTTAATAAAAAAGCACTCGAAGCCGTGGTGAGTTACAAAAATGGAACAATCACATACGAAGCCGCACAAAAAGAACTCGGTGTATTGAAACAAAAATACAAGCCTCTTTCTTGGATGAAAACTGGTGCTATCGAGGGGCTCGGTCTTGATGCGTGGAATAAAGCTTATATGAAGGATATGTTTATATCTCGCAATGCAAATTATATTGAGTCACTTTCACATAGTATTAATCCTGATAAGTTTCGGACACTTGCAAAGATTAGAGCCTATGGACAATTTCTAGAAATTCCAGGAAATCTCAACAAGACCGTAGTGCACTTCAAAAATCCGACAGATTTTCGAGGGTTTATGAAAGAAGTGGGGGTACTTGCTTCACAATCTCCAGAACTCGTACGATGACTTTTTTCACATCTTCCGGTATTTATCGTTGCAGGAACAACGATACATGAAGGCATGAAACCAGACGGAGAAGTACTAAAATCTCTTCGGTATTTTGTTCCTATCTGGTGACCAGCACTTATGATATGAGATGCGAATATATGAATCAATCGCGATGGAACTATAGACGTCGAGAATATAGGGGAGGGAGTTGCGGGATTCGTACTTGGAGGTATCGATCTATGGATTTTTACGAAGCTTGTTTGAGCGAAATGAAAAATGGGAGTTGTGGAATTTGCCCTTAAGCCTGTTATCGATACTACGCGAGCCATTGGCTCACTCGGAAGACTCTCCTGATCTCTTTGGAAAGTTGGTGCCGATGGAGCACGACTTGGAGCTCAATACCTTTCAAAATTCCCTTCCTATGGAAAAGTCGCAGCGGGGGCACTCGCAGGGATTACTATACTTCTCATAACAGGTGAAGCGCTTGCTTCTGATAGTCCAGAAGAGATTAAGAAAAAATTAACAGAAAGTAAACTATTGAATGCAGATGGAACTCCAAATCTCATTCAGATGAAAGAGAGATTTAAAACTCTTTCTCCAGAAAACAAGAAACAAATACTTGATCTTGTATTTTCTCTAGAGATATCACTTTATACTATTGATCAGTATATTGAAAAAACCGAATATGAAAAAGGTGTATATGTTGTCAAAGTAAAGAAAGAACACAGATCTATAATTGAGAAAACACTACTTGCCACAAATATTTATTCAGAATTTGAACTTATTGATAATATTCGAATAGAAACAATCGAATCATAATATATATCTGATCTGAAATCAGAATTCAATCAAAACAAAATATACTACATCTCATCATAGAACATGAAAATTGATTCGCTACCTCATATAAAAAAAGTAACTTCTGAAGAGTTTCGTAATTTTCTGCTTGATGAAATTATTCATAGTAGATTAATCAAAGAAGTAGGCATAATAGAAAATAGTGTGTGGCTAAAATAAGGAGTATTTGGTATTGTAAAGCCAAATAGGCTTAATAGACATTTTCTGGTAGGTTTTTAATCCAATTTGGAGCATAATAGAGCGGTTTATCCGCTCTATTTTAAATCATATGAT
>Ga0100395_1002568_pt1 | contig 13460 bp, 10 predicted proteins | sample CryGeymeta201519_FD_81542 | JGI IMG/M metagenome (GOLD analysis project Ga0100395, IMG submission 81542) | Groundwater microbial communities from Crystal Geyser aquifers in Utah, USA - Crystal Geyser metaG 2015-19 | ecosystem: Environmental > Aquatic > Deep subsurface > Groundwater | place: USA... | reverse complement strand
CTTTATCCATATCTCGGGCGGATAGTTCTTTTTCGCGCTCCCTGATCCCGGGTGAAGGAGAGGATATGATAATCCGCCAGGCCCTTCGGCTTTTCGAGGAAGGAGAGGCTCGCCAGATGCCCTGGTAATGGCCCTTTCAGGATCAACCGGAAGGCCTGCATCCTTGAGGCATCTTGCTGTGTAAAGGGCTACGTGAACCGAGGTTCCCGCAGGGAGGGAAGGAAACATCTTTACTGAGGCATAGGGGAATAAGAGCCTCAGGTTCCTGGCAAGCACCCCACCGGGATCACGCATAAAGGCTGCTACATGGCTTGGCCTGGTCTTTACGGCTCCGCAGGAAGGTCCCTCAGGCCCCCCGATCAGGTCTGCGGCAAACAGCCGATGCCATCCTCCGGCCTCCATATCACTGACATCATCTGCCATCAATGAAAGGAAATACAGGCCCGGATTCCGTCCTACAAACTCCACATGACAAAGACCGTGGAGATCACGGATCGAAGGCGCAGCCATAAGGGTATCACCGAGGGCGCCTGGCCTTATAATCATCAGGGAGGTCAATCCTCCCTTATATTTGGTCTTGATTCCCATTGTAGAACTTCATAACATTCGACCATGATGCATTTATATGAAAATGCCCCTCGCCTCTACTCCTCCCCCTATACCGTCGAAACGTCGGGATGCGGCAGCATATTTCCTCCCCAGCGACGGGGGAGGGATGGGCGGGGGTGATTTTCATCTTTCGTTGTGCCCCAAAAGGGCATGAGCGTTAGTATGATCTCAAAAATCCTGGGTAGGTGCGGCTTTAGCCGCACAGGTACCTTTCGCCTCGCGCCTTAAGGCGCATTTACAGGAGCCGGCTCCCGGATCGGGACCCTGGACAGGCTTTGCCGGAAAGACGGAATAAGTAAAATATCTGTCACTCCAGCCAAAGCCGGAACCCGTAAATATCACAGCGAAAACAGCCGCCCCGATTTATTGAGAAGATAGAGTTGCACTATAACCGCAAACATGGAGGGATGCCACATGGAAGATATCAATCTCGATCCAAGATTAAGGGTAATGCAGCAGGCGAAGCTCAAAGGCAGCGTCGTGCTTCTCCGTGTTGACCACAACGCCGTTTCTGAAGGCAGGATTGATGATCCTTACCGCATTGAGGCCACGATAGGAACTCTCTTTGCGGTGGTTGCAAGGGGTGGAAGGCCCATCCTCATGACGCACGTGGGAAGACCCAGGGACAAGAAGACAGGCATGATAAAATGCCGGGAGTCGGAGTCAACCGCACCGATTGCATCCTACCTGGAAAGAAAGCTCGCGGTAAAGGTAAAGGTGCCTGAACTGGGCATAGATCCTCAGCGAGGAATGGGACCGATAGGAAAATCCCTTCAAACGGAGATAGCCAGGCTCAAAGACGGCGCTACAGACATCCTTTATCTTCCCAACACACGCTGGTTTTATGGTGAGGAAGCAAAAGGAGACGAACGGGATCAGTTCGCCTCCGAGCTTTCATCCCTTGCTGATATTTACATAAATGACGCATTCGGTTCATGGCAGCCGCATGCCTCCACCTATGACGTGGCAAGGAAAATGCCCTCCTACGCCGGAATGCTTCTTCAAAAAGAACTTGCAAATCTCAGGAAGGTCCTTGAGCCGGAAAGGCCGTTTCTTGCCGTAATTGCCGGGGCCAAGTACGATACCAAGATAGGCCCGCTTAAGGCCCTTTATCAGAAGGTTGATCACCTGATCTTGGGCGGACTTATGTACAACACATTTCTTGCCGCAAAATACGGCGTTCATGTGGAGGGCATCTCGGATGAAGACAAGGCCCTGGCAGCGGATCTGGTGGCGCTTGACAAGACGGGACAGAAGATCATACCCCTTGAGCACGTTGTCGAATCCGATACCCTTGAAGGAAGGAGCGGCGGGAGACACAGGACAAGGGCCATAGAAAGCCTGGCCGCCGGAAAATCCTTCCGCTACATAGTGGATATTGATCCCGCATCATTTTCTGTTGAAAGGGTAAAAGATGTCTTTCAGAAGGCGCGCACCATATTTCTGAATGCCGTGGTAGGCTTTATGCCGTTTTTTTCCGAGGGCTCAGAGGCCCTCTACAGGATGGTTGCTTCCAACACCTCGGCCATGAAGCTCTTTGCAGGCGGAGATACCCTCCAGGAACTGAGAAACCTCTGCCCTGGAATATATCTTAACGGAGTGGACGACCCGCGCACCTACTATTTCACGGGAGGGGGAAGCGTCCTGACCGCCATTGAAAACGGTTCTCCCTACAGCATAAAACCGGTCGAGGCCCTCATGGATGAAAATACATGAGCATCTGCAAAAGGAGCAATTATGGGCTTAGCCAAAATATTTGATCCTGAAAAGGCAGGCAGGCCAATGCGGGTGGCGGGCTTCCTTAGCGGATCAGGAACAAATATAAGGAGGCTTCTTGAGCACCAGCGCCGTCTTGAGACGTCCGAAGGGACAGCGCCCTTCCAGGTCGTTTTTCTCTTCAGCGACCGCTCTGACGGAGGGTGCCGGGGAGAGACGATTGCGCTTGAATACGGGCTCCCTTACGTAAGCTATGATATCAGACAATTTCACCATATCAGGGGGATAAAAAGAGATGTTTCCTCCCCTGAGGGAATGCATGCCCGCAAAGCATTCGACCGTTTGCCGGAGGCCCTTACGGCATGCCTTGAAATTGATTTAATAGCCCTCGGCGGTTATATGAGTTACACGACCTTAAAGAGATGCGTAAACGTCCATCCTGCTGATCTATCCATAAAAGATGCCTCCGCAAGGAGAAGATTCACAGGCGCAAACGCGGTCTTTGACGCCATCTGCGCAGGGGAAAAGGAACTCAGGGCATCAACCCTTTATACGGACGAAGGAGTGGATTCCGGGCCGCTCCTCATGGTCTCAGAACCGCTTCCGGTGGAATTGCCCCTGCCTCTGGAATCACTCTTAAAGGATAAAGAGATGCTTGCCGGAGTGGCGGAGGAGCATCAGGAAAGATTAAAGGAGATCGGGGACTGGAAGATATTTCCCCGCACAGTTGAACTGATAGCAAGAGGCAGGTTTTCTCTTGATGAAAATAATGTGGCCTATCTTGAAGAGACCCCCCTCGATGCGGGATACAGGGAAGGGAGATAGGGTGCTGATGGCAGCAGCGATCTGGACCCTGATGCTGGCAGCGGGAGGACTGTTTCCCGACGCCCCCGTAAGGGCGGATGATTTCTTGCGCCTCCGAAACGAAATGGTCTCCGGCCAGATCGTTTCAAGAGGAATCAAAGATACGAGAGTGCTAGATGCGATGAGGAAGGTCCCCAGGCACCGCTTTATCCCTGAAAGGCAAAGACCCCATGCCTATGACGACTGCCCGCTTTCCATCGGGGAGGGGCAGACCATCTCTCAGCCCTATATCGTTGCCTTCATGACCGAGGCCCTGGACCTCAAGGAGGAGGACAGGGTGCTTGAGATAGGCACGGGCTCGGGCTATCAGGCGGCGATACTTGCCGAGATCGTCTCCCGGGTCTATACCATCGAGGTAGTAGATTCTCTTGCCGAGAGGGCCCAAAAGACCCTCAAATCCCTTGGCTACACAAACATAGATGTAAGGCATGGTGACGGATACAAGGGCTGGCCCGAGGAGGCGCCTTTCGATGCCATAATAGTAACGTGCGCCCCTGAAGACATACCGGAGGCATTAAAGGAGCATCTTGCGGAAGGCGGAAGGATGATACTTCCTCTGGGCAGTGCCGGTTCGGTTCAGACCCTCATCAAGATCAGCAAAGAAAAAGGAATCCTGCGCGTCAAAGACGAGATGGCCGTGAGATTCGTCCCAATGGTCAGGCAAACGAGATAAACTTACCCGCTACCACCTGCTTGCGTGTTTCCAGGCAAGGTCCTTGAGCCTGCTTTCCAGTTCCGGAACCCTGTCTTTTATTTGAGCGTAGTCCCACTTGAGTGCCTTTACAGGCTTCATGGAAACGACGGTTGCGGTTCGCTTCTGTCTGGGGCTTATGACACCCAGCTCCCCTATTATCTGACAGGTCCCGAGCGGCTCGAGCATTCTGCCGTCATCCGCTGTGAGGCATGCCTCTCCCCCTATAAGGAGAAGAAAATCCGTTCCGGCCTCATCACCTTTTTTATAGATGGTTGCGCCTTCGGGGAACTCCTTGATCTCGAGATGCATGAGAAGGTAGCCGAGCTTTTCTTCGTCAAATCCCTTAAAAAGACCGCACTTTTTGACTGCGTCTCTGACCATCTCAAATTCCATAGGCTTTTCCTCCTTCCGTATGCCGCCGGCATCAAAATCTCACATGTCCTCATCCATAAAAAAAAGCGCCCCCTGACGCAGAGGATGATCTTCTTTCCTTTCCATGCGCTCTTCCCCGGCCTTTATATCGCCCTTGAGGAGATAGCGCTCAAGAAGCCTGTTGTATCTCGTCCAGGATCCATCTTCCCTGTCACGCTCAAGAATTCTTCCAAGGGCGTTCAGCTTAGCGTCCAGATCGTCAACAAAGTGGAGGGCAAAGGCCTCGGCAAATTTGGGTTTCTTGGGGGATCCGAAGAGATATTCACCGTGATGGCTCAAAATCAAATGCCTCAGCCTTATTGCAAGTTCAGCCGGAAACCCCTTTATTTCCCTGATCTTTTCATCAAGCATTGAGGCGCCAAGCGCCAGATGTCCGATGAGCCTTCCCTCGTCCGTGTAGTCAATCTGGAGATCACACGACAGTTCCTTTACCTTTCCTATATCATGGAGAAAGGCCCCGGCCAGCAGGATATCCCTGTTAAGACTCGGATACCTTGCGCACACATCGGATGCCAGTCTGCATACCGCAAGGGTATGCTCCAGGAGACCTCCCAGGTAGCAGTGATGAAAGTTCTTTGCTGCGGGGGCCCTCTTGAAACGGGACATGAACTCGGTGTCTCCCATGAATCTGTCTATCACGGCCCTTGTGTGCGTCTCCTCCATATCCCTTAGTATTTCTCGCAGACCGGCAATCATATCAGAAACCGCAAAAGGAGACGCCTCAAGGAATATTGCCGGATCAACCGTGCCTTCCGCGACAGTCAGATCGCTTATCACCACCTGATTCTGCCCCTTGAAAGAGGTTACCTGCCCCTGTAACCGTATCATATCTCCGGTTTTGAATCTCGCTGATAGGCTATCCGCCTTCTCCCACACCCTGGCCTCGATCTCCCCGCTCTTGTCTGATAGAACGAGCATCAGATAGGAATCGCCCTTTCTGCTGACCCCGGAGCGCTTGTCCTTTACCAGATACACGCCCTCGACTGAGGCATCCGCTCCGAGGTCCTTGAGCCATAAGTGTACAGGAGCTTCCTTTGTATTTGCTGTCATTGAGATATCAGTTCCTTTGCTGTGGAAATACACCCCCTGTCATCCCGGAATGCCGACGGTATAACCGTAATCCATCTCTGCGCTATTAGACATGGATCACGGCTCAAGCCCGCAATGACGGGCCATGCTTTTTCATTCCCTTGCTGCCGATTGCCACCCGGCCATGAAGGTTTGGGTAATAACAGGCACGTTTCAGTCATCGAAGTTCCCCGCGGGCCCCTTATGACCCTGAATATCAACGGCCCTTTCCCTTATCTTCGCTTCTGTCCATAGGGCAGGGTCTTCAATGCGCTCCGCCTTTGGCCCCATGTCAAATGAGTTCTTCCTGAGGATGGCATCAATTGCAAGGGAGGCGCTATCGTGCGCGTTAAAGACCTGCGTGAGGAGTTCGTACACGAAATCCTCCACGCCCTTTGCCATTCTCTCTCTGACATCGAAGGGAAGACCCAGCAGCTTGTTTTCAAAAGGAAGGTTGAGTTTCTTGTAATCGCCTGCCTTCAGATTCTTTCCCTTCCCGTAGGCAACCATCTCGGCCCACATCTCCTCTGTCATACCGTTACCGGGGACCTTTATGAAATCGCCTTTTTCATCCAGAAAGGCGTTTCCGTATTGGTTCACCTTGACCCCCCAGGAGATCATCTGGAGTGCCGTTGCGACATTTGCCTTGGTGGTGCGGGTCTCCTGCGCTATCCTTCTCAGGCGTTCGGAGCTGTTACCCGAGGTCCCGTGCTGGGCACCGGAAACGCCGTAAGGGGCTATGGCCTTGTGTATCTCGGCGGTCAAAGGAACCTGTATGCCCGCATCGCTTTGCTCTATCCCGTGGGTCGTTCCGTTGTTGAGCGCTATCCAGTCAGGGGATATGCCGTGGGCGTTCAAGCCCTTTATCAGAAAAAGGGCTTCCTCTACCGTTGATAGACCTTCTTTACCCTTTATCTCACCAACCTCCGTCTCGTAGCCTGCCCAGGAAGGCAGATAACGATTGAGGGCAAGGTTTGCGAGAAGGTTTTCCTCATCCGGCATGTGGGAGGCATCAATAGCAATGGATGTTATTCCGGCATCGAACATGGAGGGAATCTCCGTCTTTGCAGTCTCGATATCCTTTGTTGACTTTATGCCGTAGTGGTCTGCGTGGACCGCCACAGGCACCCTTATCCCCATTTCATTGCAGAGGGCGTCCACCCAGGTTGCCATGTTCCAGAAATTGACCGCGCAGTAAGCGCTTGCCCCTCCCTCGGATTTTGCTATCTCTATGATCATGGCGGCGTTGGCCCGCTCGGCAGCCCTCAGAGCCCCTCGGATGACGAAATGATTTCGTCCGTTGGCGGCTATGGTCATGGCCTTACCCTTGGCCGAAAGACCCCTGTCTATAACCTTCCCCGCCACGATGAGGGCCTTTGAATTTGGAAACAGCCTACTGATGTTAGGTGGTCTTCCCACCTCCAGGGCCTTTTCAAAATCTTTTTCCGAGATTGCACTCTTGGATGACATGGCTCTCCTCCTTATCTTTCTCAATTGGGTTAATCTTCAAGTATGATCTAAAAAAATCCGGGGTAGGTGCGGCTTCAGCCGCACAGGAAAGGTTCGCTGTGCGCCTGAAGGCTCACCTACAGAACCTGATTCCTGGTCTGCACGACCTTATCCGCGCAAAGCCATCCCCCCTATTTTATATGAAAATACATCGTCATACCGGCGTAGGCCGGTATCCAGTCATTTATACCTGGATTCCGGATCAAGTCCGGAATGACGTGCGGCATTTTCATGTTTCGTTGTGCCCCAAAAGGGCATGAGCGTTTATATGAAAATGCCATTGCCCTTTACCCCTCCCTCTTGAGGGGGCGGATGTGCATAGGCAGATTGCCGATTCCCTCAGGGATCAGCTTGCATTTCCTCCCTCCCCCTCGACGGGGGAGGGAGGGGTGGGGGTGATTTTCATTCGTCGTTGTGCCCCTTCAAGGCCATGACCGTTAGTGAAATGATACATTTTTTTTGCCCACATGGCACAGCCCATTTCCGGTCTTTTAAAGTCAATTCCACCTCATAGGCGCTGAGACCATCTTTGCTTACCATCTCAAGAGCGTCATCTTAATTCATAATACAGGTATTTGTAAATATCCACACCGGATTGATTGAGCAGTAGTAACGCCTTATCCCTCCCCCTTTACCGTCGAAGCGTCGGGATGCGGCAGCATTATTCCCTCTCCCTTATTCAGACCTCAATCCTGCATTGACCCCGGAAGGAATCGTTCATATACTTCGTTGCAATCTCAGCACCCGAGGGGGATTTTGTTAATAGAATGGATGAAAGAAGAGAACAAATACCTTATTGTGATATCTTTGTTGACAGGGAAGGCGAGTGGCACTACCGAGGTGCCCCAATGATCCGCAAGGATATCGTCGGGCTTTTCCTGGAACACCTGACCCTTTCTCCGGACGGTGATTATGTGATTGATCTGGACGGCCAGAGGTGCCGGCTGGAAGTTGAAGACACCGTATTTGTAGTAAAAAGAGTTGAATCAGGCAAAGATAACGATAAAGGAATTGACGGATTCCTTCTTCTCTTGAGCGACGGAACAAGGGAGCCTCTCTCAGACCACACCCTTGAGATCGGGGAGGGAAATATGCTGTATTGCAGGGTAAAGCAGGATAAGTTCAAGGCGCGTTTCTCGCGACCCGCCTATTATCAGATCGCCTCTCACGTGGAGGAAGATGAAGGCTGTTTCTACCTTCCCTTAAACGGCCGCAGGATCAAATTACATTTCATTACTCCCCCTTGACGGGTCAGGCGTGCACAGAAAGATCGCAGCCTCCCTCAGGGATCAACTTACATGTCCTCCTCCCTCTTGACAGGTCGGGCATGCACAGAGAGATTGCCTCCGCCATCAGCGATCAACTTAAATCTCATCCCTCACCCTTTACCGTCGAAACGTCAGGATGCGGCAGCATTATTCCCTCCCCCTTCACCGTCGAAACGTCGGGATGCGGCAACATTATTCCCTCCCCTTTTACCGTCTAAACGTCGGGATGCGGCAACATTATTCCCTCCCCCTTGACGGGGGAGGGAGGGGTGGGGGTGATCTTCATCTTTCGTTGTGCCCCATTCGGGCATGGCAGTTAGCCACGGTCAAAATGCCCCGCGGCTATCCTCTCTCGGCCAGGAACTTGGGATCAAGTATCTTTATAGCGGCATCAGCCTTTATTTCTCCAAGCCAGTTTCCGAAAATCCGCTCCTGCTTGGCTGAAAGTATCGCTGAGCGGTACTGATCGCGCTCCTTGTCGAACTTCTCAGGATCGTAACTTTTACGCCCTGTCCATTTGACCACATAGGCGCCTTTATCGTTTTCAAAGACCATGTCAGGATAAGGAGCGGCCTCCGACAGGCCGAAGGTCTTTTCTTTAAGATCTTTAAGTGCCCCAAGCTTGCCGGCAGGCTCCCGGCGGGAGAAAAGGCCTGTCTCCTCAGGCTTGAGACCTTTTTCTTTTGCGGCATCTTCCCATTTTTCCCCCTTCTTCAACTCCGCAAGGTATTCGCCTGCCGCCTTCTTTGCCTCCTCAAGCGCCTTGGCTGAGATGACATCCTGCCTCACCTTCCCTTCAACCTCTTTCAATTCGGGAAGCGATGATAGTTTCTTGTCCTCCACCTGGAAGAGATAGAACTTGCCTCCGATATCCATGAGGTCTGTAGTCTCGCCCTTGTTCATGCCCGGTAGAGCCCTTATAAGGGCAGGTGTGCCGCCCATCTCGGGTATTGCCTGGCCCTCGGCAAAATAGCTGCTGTGCTTTACTTCAAGGCCCTGTTCCTTGCCGTACTTTGCCAAGTCTATGTCATAGGGCATCTGGTCAACGATCCCGAGCCCCTTCTCATGGGCCGTTTCGGTTGAAGCACTCTTAAGGAGTATCTTTCGAATATCCTCCTTCACCTCATCCAGCGGTTTAATCCTCTCTTCCTTCTTGTCCTCCACCTTTATTATATGGTAGCCGAAAGATGACCTTACAAGGTCGCTCACCTTTCCTGCCTCCAGTGCAAAGGCCGCCTCTTCAAAGGGTTTTGTCATGGTTCCCTCAGTAAAATATCCAAGATCTCCACCCTTTGCCTTGGTTATGTCTTCAGAATATTCCCGCGCAAGTTCGCTGAAGTCTTTTCCCTCTTTTGCAAGCTCAAGCACCGACTTGGCCTTGTCCCGCACATCCTTTTCCTCCTCCTCCGTAGCCTTGTCCTTTACCTTGAAGAGGATGTGCCGCGCCTTGACCTTTTTCCCTTCCTTGAAACTCATCTTGTTGTATTCATAGTAATCTTCAATATCCTTGTCCTCCACCTTGACGTCTTTCTCAAAGTCCGCCGGGTCAAAAACAAGGTAAGCGAGCTTCAGCATGGCAGGCTTTCTGTATTTCTCCTGGTTCTCCTTAAAATAGGTCTCAAGCTCGGCCTGATCAGGGTTTATGCCTTTTTTAAAGGTGTCGCTCCCGAAGAAAACAAAGGCGAGATTTATCTGCTCATTATAGAAACCATACTGCTCCTCCACCTCCTGGTCGGTAACGTTTGCGAAGGTTCCGAGAAACTGCTTTACCTTTGCCTCAAGGAGATGCTGAGACATGGTGATTTCAAAATCTTCAGGATTCATCCGGTTGGACTGCAAAAGCCCCCTGTAGCGGCGTAAATCAAATTGGCCGTTTGTCTGGAATGCGGGATAACCCATGATATTGTGCTGCAGTTCCTTTTCCGTCACAAAAAGACCCAGCTTGCCTGCCTCCTGGGCGATCAGCTTCTGGTCAATAAGTCTCTCAAGTGCCTGCCTCTTGATATCAAGGGCCTTTGCCAGGCTTTCACTCCACATGTCCTTGTACTGCATCCTGTAGGCCTCAAGCATATCCCTGTAAGCCTTATCGTATTCCACTCCGGATATCACATCGTCATTGACGGAGGCGATCTTAAGGCCCGACTGTGCCCTAAACGAATAACCGAAATAAAAAATAAATACCAAGGCTATGATGGCGATAAGAAATTTAATCAACCACGATTTAGCGTGTCTCCTCATAAGACTGAGCAGCATGAATTACTTCCTCCCAAAGACATGTTATCCGGCTCCTCTCATATTGCCGGGGGCCGGAAAAGGCACAATCGAGATAGTGCCCATCCAGTTACGGTATCAGTCTAAAAATCCGGGGTAGGTGCGGCTTCAGCCGCATGAGAACCGTACGCCCAGCGCCTGAAGGCGCACTTACAGAAGCTGATTCCTGGCCTGCGCAAAGCCATCCCCCCAATTATTGAGCTGATACCATTTACGGATGGAGACGAGATAGCACGATATTGACGTGAAGTCCATTATATTTTAGCCCTTGATGCGGAGAGACAGGGCAAAATCACGTCAGTGCCTTACGTTGCATCCGCTCCGTATGGTACCGGGCCGTTTTCCCTTATCAACCATCATCTTGATGGCTCCAGGGATGAGTTCCATCCTTACAGGCAACGTGCCAGGCTCCTCTCCGTCCACATCCAGAAAGACCTTTTCCCTTGAACTGACCTCCACGGTCTTTCCTCTCAGGCATTCAACATTCCTGACCCCCTTGATTCTGCCGTTATAGAGATTGTGGAGATTAATAAGCACCTGGGAAAGAGTCATGTCTCCAACGACCGTTATGTCGAAAATGCCGTCCTCAACTCCGGCATCGGGAGCGACCCACATTCCTCCCCCCTGAAACTGCCCGTTTGCCACGGCAATATGCCATATAACCGACTCCCTGGGGGCCGCCCCATCCACAGAGAGGATGCATCTCTTCTTTTCATAGGTAAAGATCGTAATCAAGGTAGCCCAAATAAAAGACAAAAACGGGCCGAATCTCTTGCTGGTTCTGTTGACTCTCCTGACCACCTCTCCGCCGAGACCCAGGCTCGCTATATTGTGGAAATAGCGGACGCTTCCTTTTCCGTCATGATCCGCGTGGCTTATCCTTCCAATATCCATGGCAATGGTTTCTTCCTCAGATATAACCCTCACGGCCTCCTTCACATCCCTGGGCACGGCAAGGGTCTTTGCGAGATCACAGCCTGTCCCGTTGGGAAAGAATCCCAACTTGATCTCTCCTGCAAGTCCCTGATTAAAATCCATTACCCCGTTTATTACCTCGTTAAGGGTTCCGTCTCCTCCGACGCATATCAGCTTCCTAACTCCCCTTTCCACGGCCATGGCCGCATGTCTTCTCGCCTCAAGGGGCCGCGAGGTGAGGTGCGTTTCAAAATCCCCTATCTTTTCTTTCAGGTATGCTGCGATTCCGGGCCAGGTGCTTCCGGTGGAACCGTTTCCCGCAGCGGGATTTACAAGAAAAAACGGTATCTTTGAAGACAACCTCATAAAATGAAACCTTTCAACATCCATGTGAAATCAATAAATAGTGTCCACCCGGAAATGAGATAGTTTCGCCGAGTTCAAGGCGGACGATAATTTTAACCACAGGAATACATTGACGTATTTCGTGGACTAAAATTTGAGCCCAACGCCGAAATCGGTGAAAATAGCCATTTCCGGATGGACAATAGTTACTCTTCAACAGGTCAGCAAAACCTATCACCCATTTATTTTATTGACAACCTATTTCACCTTTTGTAGGTTTATAGGCATGGACAGTTTTATAGATATTATTTCAGGCGGTTCGACGAATAACTGGTGGTGGCGCAGCTCTGACGGGGAGGTGTATCCACCGCTGCCGGCTTGAAATGATTTGATCCGGTAATAAACCGTGGGCGCCTCCGCAAGGCCCCACGGTTTTTTTTATTTTCCAATCTATAAAAGGCCGGGGGGCAGGCAGGGCCCTTCGGCCTTTTTTTCCCAGCCGAGGCTCCCGCAAGAAAAAGAAAAAAGGGAGGAAAAGATGATGAAAAGCTACATTGGAAAGGTTGTCCGGGGAATTGATCTTTCAGAAGATGAGATGATGGAGGCCATGAACATGATGATCTCAGGCGCCGCATCACCTGCTCAGGCCGGGGCGCTTCTCACCGGCCTCCGCGTAAAGGGGGAAACCGTAGAAGAGATAACCGGAGCCGTTAAAGCCCTGAGGGCTAATGGGAGCTTCATCCGGTCAAACGGCGGGACAATTGCTATTGACAGAGACGAAATCAATATCGAGGCGGAGACCATGCTCTCAACCGCCTCAGGAGATGACGGCTCGACCAGGACATTCAATGTCTCGGCCGCAACCGCCTTTGTCGCTGCCGGAGCCGGGCTCAAGGTCGTAAGGTACGGAACAAGGGTTACCTCCAGGCTCTGCGGAAGCGCGGACGTTCTTGAGCAGTTGGGCATCAACCTGCACTTGCAGGCTGGTGATATCCAACGATGCCTCGATGAAACAGGCATGGCGTTTTTCTATCCGCCCGTCTCCTCAGGCCCCATGGGAAAGATTGCGCAGGTGCGCCAGGAGATAGGCATAAGGACTTTACTCAATCTTGTGGGGCCTTTGTGCAACCCTGCCGATGCAGCGATTCAGATGGTGGGCGTTTACCGCCCGGAGCTTACCGAAAAGACCGCTCTAAGCCTCAAGCGCCTCGGCACAAAGGCAGCGATGGCGGTACACGGCGAAGGAGCCCTGGATGAAATAAGTATATGCGGAAGAAGCACCATATCCAGGCTTTCAGGAGGTGAGATCAGCTCATTTGACCTCACACCTGAAGAGGTCGGCCTCAAGAGGGCATCCATTGAAGATGTCGCGGGAGGCAACGCCGGGAAAAACGCGTCCATCATCAAGGATGTCCTTGAGGGAACCAGGGGGCCGAGGCGCGATATGGTGCTTTTAAACTCCGCCGCCTGTTTTGTCGCAGCCGGTCTGGATATCTCATTTGAAGAGGGAATCAAGCGGGCCGAAGATTCCATAGACTCGGGATCTGCAGGTAAAAAGCTCGCTCAACTCGTCTCCTTTACAAATGATACCGGCCCCTATGTAAGAAAGGAGTTCATTTGAACCCTCTAAGAAGCTCTGGAGAATGCTCTATAAAGAGACGGTAAAAGGCTGCGATGACAAGGGCATGGGTGATATCCCCATTTCTGATTAGAGAAGGAATTCGGTTAAGGGGCACCAGCACTACCTCTATATCCTCCCTGTCATCCTG
>Ga0100395_1002561_pt1 | contig 13467 bp, 6 predicted proteins | sample CryGeymeta201519_FD_81542 | JGI IMG/M metagenome (GOLD analysis project Ga0100395, IMG submission 81542) | Groundwater microbial communities from Crystal Geyser aquifers in Utah, USA - Crystal Geyser metaG 2015-19 | ecosystem: Environmental > Aquatic > Deep subsurface > Groundwater | place: USA... | reverse complement strand
GGGTTTATGCGCGATTCCTGTTGGCGGGCGAATTTGCAATTTTATAACTAGCGTGGCAGCAACACTTGGCATAAATTACAATGCTACAATCAGAGTGGACGACATAAAATCCCCTATAACAGAAGAGCATTTAGTGGAATGGTATGGGCAGGTGGACGATGTTAGTGAAGAAGTGCCTAATACTGAGGAAGATACGGGGTACCTAGCCTATTTTCTTAATCCGTTAGATTGGGCGATTGCCCAACAGCGGGGCTCCCAATACAAAAACACAACTTCAAGGATACTGTACGATACCCAAGTTCAGAGTGGACAAATTTCTGCAGAACGGGGAGAGGGTTCCACTAAAGCCGTCTATGGAACTCAAAATGCTGTGTCGGTAGTGGAATGCTTGCTAACGGCAAGTCCCGAAGACCCAGAATGTGAAAGCGTAACCCCCGACCTAATTTCAAGAACTAATAAGTATTTAGCGCTGATGACGGAGCAGAAGAGGAATTTTTCTCAAAATCCGCCCGCGATAAAATTATCTGATGGTGTGTTATTAGACAGATTGGAAAAAGATGTATCAGAAAATTTTGACACAAAGACATTATTGGCAAGTGTAGGGGGAGCGAGTTTACTTGCAAAGGAGAATTCAACTAATGAGAATGTTCTAGGTTTTAACACTATTTTTGGCTTTTGCCCTGACAAAGAGGATGCTCCTCAGCAAAGCCTCCTTTGTCCAAATACCATATCGGGGAGAGATATAAGGTTATCAGGAGTGATATCTCACGATTATTTTCAAACAGATGCAACTGGAGCTGTTTCTAGGGGAACTTGCAATACTACTCACACAATAAATGCAAATGGGGAATTAGAATCTTCTTCAGGGGATTGTAGTTTGGGGGATACACAAAGAGTAAGTATTGCTCCAAGATTTGATTTTGCTACAGGGACAACTTTAGATGGACAATTAGGAGCTATCCCTGGTGTAATAAAAATATATAGTATATTTATGCCTCCAAACTTTGAGACCGCTGATGGAAAAGACATAAAGAAAAAGAATGATGGAAAAGTGGATTTTTCAATAACCCGCGTCCCTGGAAATGCTAGCATATCTAGACCCTTAAGTGTAATATTGCGCATAATAGATGCTGCTTTACATATTGATACCAACAGTGTGGAGGGGGCTAATGTGGAAAATGGAAAGAAAGCAGAGTGTTTGTCTACCATAACTAAAACTGGGTGGCTGCGAAATCCTTTGGAAGCGCAAAGTATTCCTGATGAGTGTTTGGAAAAGAAAGGCGTAAAGCAAGACACTATTCCAGGTATGTGCGAAAACGGAGATGGTGGGGTTATCTATTGGAATAATGCAACGACCACATTTAATAGCCCAATGAATGGAAGCACAGGAAATGTTTGCGGAAAAATAATCATAAAAGACCCTGATCCAGAACACGGCGGGATACCTAGAAGCCCCTGCTCTAAAGCTACAGGGAGAGCCTGCGGAACAGTGGGTACTTACATAATCAATAAACTGAACTGCTCCTATGCACAGGCATCTGCCTGTGTAGGCAGAGAGGCAAATGAAACATGCGGATGCGCTAAAACTGAAGTTGGAAGATGGAATGCTCCGGAAGGAATATATCAAACAATAATAGATTTGAACCTTCTAAAAGATACTGTGTACAGTATCTCTGCTAAAAAACTTTGCTACGGAGCATTGGAATCCCCGTGGTTTTCAACCAATACAAATTCTTGTGTAGATATGTTGATGTATAATATTCCCTCCAACCCATGTCAAAACTGTAATCCAGTGTCGGGCTGCAGTCATGGGGACCCCGCCCATAGAGACGACGATGATACGGCAGAATATTGCGGAGTTACGGATAACTGTTGTGATTACGATTGGGCTAGATGCGGTTTTGGAAACGCTGAAGAGATGGGAAGAATACCCTGCCTGTTTGGAGTTCAATCTTACGCTGTTTTATGTGGCGCTAACATGTGTCCCAACGGAACGGACCTGATACCTCCTAGACTTTTCGACTTAAGTATTTCGGATATTTCTTGTCCAAGCGAGAATGTGTGTTTTGCTTCCGCCCATACCCTTAATTCAAGCGGCGTTGAGAACAGAGCGTTCTTGGGAAATACTACAGACGGAATAAACTGGGTATTTAAGCGGGCAACTTATATGGAAGGAACGGAAACCGCAAATCTTGAAATAGTCCCAAGAATAAAATTTGTCAGTAATGCGACAGGTTGGCTGGTTGCGAAATCTGAAGGCTCAGTTAGAAATGTTATACTGAAAACCGTTGATAGCGGGAACACTTGGACAAGACAAGCTGGGGAACTTTTAGAATATAGCGGAAGCGTTAGAAACTATCAGTCGTTTGATATGCTAACAGATGTCTTGGGTGTTGTTGGGCCCTCTTCCGCTATAGTAAACACAGGAATACTTTACACAACAAACGGGGGAGAAGGGGAACGGTGTTCCTGGAACCCAAGTAAATGGTGCCCAACTTGGTTAAAGCAACCTGTTTCTTCATCAATTAGAGACACCAATACCTTTAATTCCGCTTTGGACATCTCTTTTTATAGTCCGGATAGTTTAATGATGTCGGCAAACGGGCATAGAATGTATGAAATATCTAATACAAACGGCGCATGGAACATAACGGGGGGAATAGTTAGCGGGTGCGATGGAAACGGTAATTTGGGCAGTAATATGGAACGGGTCAGAATGCTATCCGGGTCGCTTGGATACGCCGCGGGAAATAGATGCCCCGCTAAATACGATGGCGGGGTGTGGACAAAATTAAGCGGTTTTGATAATGTGTCGTATCTCGGATTGGACGCAAAAGAGTCTACTCAAATTTTTGCGGCAGAAAATGGGGCGGTTTATGTTTTGCATAGAGGGGGGGCACCGGAAAAAATTGTCCTGCCAAACGCGGGCAGGCTTCTTTCGGTAGAGATTATTGGGGACACCGTTTTTGTTGGCGGAGATAGAGGGAAAATATACAAATCAACAGACGGCGGCGTAACTTGGGCGGAGGTTGCCGCTTTAATCTCACAGCCGTAATTTATAGGGGTCTGACCCCTCCGAGGTCAGACCCCAAAACACTACTCAAAATCTATCTTAACACCTTCGGGGACAACGCCTTTACTCTTAAACCACGCAAAGACATCTTTTTTAATGGCATCCGTTTCATCTTTATAAATGCCGAAAACAATAACAAAATACTCGTCTTTCTGCCTTTGCATAATAGTGTATTTTTCTGTTCGGTAAGGTAAAAATTTTAGAAGGGGAAATGTTTTTTCATAAGTCTCAAACGCCTCTTGCGCTTCTGGAGCGCCTATTCCAAACCTCTCTACTTCGGTAGTGAACGAAAAATTGTAAGGGGTAACCCTTTTGCCCGCTATACTTAAAGTATACGCAGTTTTTGCCAAAAGCTCTTTTTGCGGTTTAATTTCAATGCTTTGTCCGTTTGACGCAACCGAAATATCCCATTCGGCGGGCGGAGTTGAAACAACTTTAACATTCTCGCTTAAAATCTTGGGCGCCTTCCTACTAAAATAAACTTTAATCGTTATTTCTCGCGAAGTATCCCTAGCGCCGCCAACAGGTTCAGTTTTAATAATCTCAATAGGGAGAAAGAAAAAATAATAAAGCGCCAAGCTCGCCAGAAATGTCAAAACTCCTCCTATTGTTAAAAGCGCAAACCTTTTTGTTGTATCCATATTAGTTAGCAACTAAAAACCCCACAAATGTTAAACCCGGAAGCGCTTCGGGGTTAATAAGCGTTCCTTGCGCGTCAAAAAGAAGCGTGTATTCGGTTCTTCTCATATTTGACCCCGTTATTTTAACTGTGGTTCTGTTTCCGGAGGTGCTGGATTGTGTAACAATTCCAACATGCCCCCCCGAAGACGCGCTGAAAATAAGCAGCGCCCCTTCCGGTGGAGCAAAGGGGGCGGAACCCGCTCTATATTTAGAATATAATGTTCCGTCCGCAGTATCAAACCAGTCGCTTCCATTGCCATTTACATAATAATCCGCTCCCCCATAACAACCTACCGCTATATTCGCAAAAGCAACACATTGCAAGTTGCTGGGATAATATAGTGGGATTGCTGAAGAATAGTAAGCGGCGAAAGCGTTTGAACAGTTTATAGTGTTTAACACCGGTTTGTTCGCAACGCAACTCGGGTTTAGAATAAGATATGTCCCCGCGCTGTGATTAAGCGCCAAACAGTCTTTTAGAGCGCTAGCAATTGCCGCTAGATTTCCCGTTTCTTTGCAGCCGCCCCCTCCAAAATCAATTTGTTTTCTAACCGTACCGGTATCCGAAACTCCTACTCCTGTTCTGGGAACTATTTCAATAAGAGCTTTGTTGAGGTAAGTAATATTGCCCGTTACGGAAGGAACATCTTTTATCTCATACTCATAAACAACCGTTTGCCCGCTTTGCAAATCAATATGCTCCGATAGCCCCGGGGACATCCCGGAAAAATCCAAGTACCCATAGGAACCCCCCGCTGTTGTAGTTAAGATAATGGGAGCAAGGGAGCAATCCTCCAAGTAAACGGAAGCGCTGTCTCTAACAAATTGTATCTTTTGGGGTTTGCTGTCTTTGTTGGTAACGGTAACGATATACTTTATGCTATTAGTAGAGGGATTGTAACTGCCATTTTTTGTAACATCCAAACGGTCAAAAATAGCGCCTATGGTAACCGCTTGACCAGCTTGATGTATCAGCCCGAATACCGCGGGTATAAAGAACATAATTATAAAAATCAAAAGAATCAGTGGAGAAAGGCAGCAAGCGGCCGCGCCGAGAATAAATTTCCCAAGTTTGGCAACAGCTTCTTTGGTGGCTTCAACCGGTTTTCCTCGCAGTAGATTAAATAAATCCGAAATGAGTTTTCCTCCTATCCATACCACTATTCCGCTAACAATTCCCCCCACCGCCCCGAGCAAACTTCCCACCACTTTTGTTAGAGAGCCTAAAGCTTTTGAGCCTAGAATTTTGGCTAGCGTCCCCGTTCCTCCCCCGCCGCCTATGTTGATGAGTTTTGCGCTTAAAGAGTTCAGAGATTTTCCAATTTTAGAGGCATCCCACATTTTGGCAAATTTGAGATTACCCGACTTAAACCAGTCGGCATATTTTCCAAAAACAGGGATAGGCTTTATAAACCTATTAACAATAACATTTTGCGTATGGTCCAAGAAACGACCCAACCTAATTAAAGGTCCCGCAAACTGAAACTCCTTTTTAATAAACTTTCCCTTAGCGGTGTCTAGAAAACGAGCAAATTCCTCGGGATTATCCACATTAATTAAACTCCCATACTTGGCTCGGATATAATCTCTGAACGCCCTAAATTGTTCCAGCTCTTCCTGTGTTAAAAGATTCTTTTTAATAGTGTCAAGGGCATCAGAAATTGCGGAGGTTGCTTCAGTGGACATTACAGGAGAAGCTGTGGAAACTAAACTATCCAAGTCTAAAACCCCAGGGTATGTTCTCACATCCGTAAGGAGTATATTTTTAACCTCGGGGGTTAAAGCAGTGCCGTTAATAACCGCTTTATTATCAACCAACTTTCCCAGCTTTTTATACGCATCCCAAAAATCGCGGGGGTCTTTACCTTTAAGCTGTCTAGGGTCTAGAAGGAAAAAGTCGCTTGCCTTAAAAAGAACTTCTTTCCCCCCCGCCAATGGGAAATACGCCGCATTGGCAAACCTTCTAAGAAAAAGACCTTTGTCTCCAAAACTCGCCAACCCCAAAACATTGTCATCCAGCCAACCAATCAACTGACTTGTGTAAAAAGAAGGTGTTAAATAGGTTAACCGCGCTTTCCAGTTGCCCATCCAATCCGGGAGATGCGCTGACATTTTCCCAATCCAGACATAAGTTCTAAAAAGGGTATTTTCATCAAACGCCGCCTCCAGGAAATCCTGGGTTAGGTAAACATGCTCTCTAAATTGCAAAACTTTCTGCCAATCAAAAAGCGCTGGATTGGCTCCCAGCCTTTCCAAATCCCCCCTTAAATCCTGCGCTCTTCTATGCAAATCGGCGGTGAGCTCATCCACTTTTTTGTTTTGCTGTTGAATCCAGCGGTTAAGCTCTTTATGTTTTTTTATTGCCGCTGCTCTAACTTTAGGGGGAACAAAGGGGTTTCCTATAAACTGCGTTTCCAGCGTAAAAAGTTGACCGTTTATAAGCGTCATTTTGCTCTCATAAAAGCTTTTTGCCTTCTCAAATTCCGCGGTGCTCATAAGACCTCGCGCGGAAGCGGCGGTTGCTCCGGAAAGAGCCGCGGGGGTGGATTTACCAAATATCTTTTTAAGAGCCGCAGCATTGCCACTTATTACAGAAGCGATATCTGCATCGGACATTGCGTACAACTTTTGAGCGGAAATTCCTGTTTTTTTGGAAATGTCGGCGCAAAGCTGGTATTTAAAAATAGGGTTGTCCAGCTTGGGGTCAAAACCTTGGGAAGTTAAATAGGTATCCAACACCAATCTTCCTCCCCCCGCGGCAGTTCTAAAAGGACTTTCCACAAGAGGTGTTACACCTTTTAGCCTTTGGAGTTTTGAGCCTCTAAAAATCCACCCATTAGTTTTCCAGACATCCTGAGCATCGTTTATGAACTTTTCAATATCGGGATAACTGGGTAGATGTATACCATTTTGTATAGCAAAAATGGTTACATCTATAGCTACTGCATCTAGCCATGCTCTTTGCAACATACCCCACTGCCCCATACGGTCTACGCGTGACCTGCCGTATCTTGCCCAATTTTCAATTAGAGTGGACAAATTCTCATAGGGTGTTTTATCCTCATCAAACCACTTTCCCATCCCTTGTGGATATACAGTTGCAAAACTATGTATGCGATTTCTGTCGGCGCCTTCGTATAGGTCGCTTCCGGGGCTTACAGGAGTTAGCAACTGTCCTAACCGCCCACCGTTTTGACCTCTTGTTAGCGGTTTCCAAATGTATTGTTGTTCGGTAATAACATCCAAGTCGCTCCAAGAAATAACCGATTGCAACCAACTTTTAAAAGTGTTAGCGGCAACTTTTCCAAACCCTTTTTTAATATACTCGCGGGGGTCCGCGTTTATGGCAATACCCACCGCGCCGGGCTGTTGCTCAAATTCTGTTTCGTCGGCAACTATTTTTGCGGAGGTTAGTTCTTTGTAGCTTATCCTAAAAGATTGGTCAAAATCTTTCATTATATTTTCCCAAAAGAGGCTGGGGATGGTATCTGGAGTGGGGAGGTTTATGTACTCGTAAGGAGAACCCTTGTATGGCGGGGAGTATGGCATTTTATAAGGTTTTCTCTTTATTGGTCGTCCGGGATAATTAAGCCAGGGAATAATAGACATAGGTATATTATAAAACAAATTGCTTAATGGTTAAATGGGTTGATATTGGGTAGAGAGGAGATTACTTTTTTCCTCTCTTTCCCTTTCCGTCGTCGCCGAACATAAGTGGTTCTACTCCTAACGCATTATCTATAGCCTTAGGGACTTTACCTACAGAGAATAGGACAAAAATGCTTATTAGTGGGCCTATAAGTAATCCCATAAAGGGGAGGAATCCGCTGGAGTCCACTAAACTTCCCATAGCTAATGCTAACCCTAAGCTGAACACAAACCACATAGCTGGAACTTGCAGAGTTATGGATAGTATATTTTTGAACCAATTTAGCATTGTCTTTTGGTTTCCTGGCAATGCCCCCATTAAGAATATGAATGGACTTATGATTGTGAGAAATACCAATTTTCCCAGGGTCTTTATTAAGGTGAACAACATAGAAAAAATGCTTACTATAAATGCTATGCACAGTAATATCCAGAAAAAAACTGTAAATATCACTACTAAAACGGCGCCTCCTACAGCACCGGGGGTAGACAATAAAGGTCCTGCTTGCATAACCTGTCCCAGCATATTAATAGCTATCTGAGCATTCAATTCCGGAGCGGGTGTCTTATAAATAGTATCAAAAACGGAAAGATGCGTTACCCACGAAATTAGCGCTCCACAGGTGTTAAAGATAATTGCTGCTAGAGGATAGCTAAAAGTTATTAATATTAGGGAAATCATTACATTTGGTAGAGAGTTTTGCAGTGTAACTATGGTTTGCGGGTCAATTCTTTTCCTAAACATTACCATAAACCCGAGGACTACGAAAATTAGAACAAATAGTACATAAGTTACATTCCTTAAACTTTCCCAAGTGTTTAATATCACACCTGTGGAAAGCAACCAGTTATCTGTGGCGGCATATGCGCTTTTTCCTAATATGCCTTTGTGTATTAAATTTTGAGCATAGTATTTAGTGCTTATTACATCTTTGGCATTTTTGAAGGTGTTGGATGTTAAGTTTATTGCTATACCCAACCCGCTGCCGGGTAGATTCTTCTTTAGCTTTTCAAGTGCATAAACATTCTGTCCTGCTGATGCCACCCCGGAGGCTTCGCAACCGTCTTCAAAAGGCACCCCTATCAATATTGAAGAGATGGGACCTGTGCCTATAGAAGTAACCATATCCTGCGCAAACCTCTGCTGATTTACCGCGGCGTCAAAAAGAGAGGCATTTTGGGCAAAAACGCTACAATCTCCAGTTGCGGCATATGTAGCCTTAGCAAATAGAAATGAAAAGAGAAAGCTTATGACTAGCAAAAAAACCACCTTTTGCAATTTCATAATAAAATTATATACAAATCTACCGGAGAATGGCAAGGGGGAAATTGGGGTAGCAGTGTCCAAGCTGATAATCAAGGAGACTCCTTTTTTCTCGTGTTATAATAGCGTTATGTTAAAAAAAGTTCTCATTACCACTGCTATTGATTACACCAACGATGTTATTCATATTGGCCACCTATACCAAAAAGTGCTTGCCGATTGCTATGCTCGTTACTACAGAGATTTAATAGGAAAAGAGAATGTCCGTTTTTTAACCGGTACCGACGAGCACGGGCAAAATATTGAAAGAGCCGCTATAGAAAAGGGCAAAACCCCCAAAGACTTTGTGGATGAGATTTCAACTCTAGATAAAAAGGAGCAGGTTTCCCTTAACATTTCTTACGACCGTTTTATTAGAACAACGGATGATGACCACAAGAAAACTGCCGGCGAGTTTTTTGAAAAAGTTTATAAAGCGGGGTTTATATACAAAGCAAAGTACACCGGGTTCTACTGCGAGGGTTGCGAAGAGTACAAAACCGAAAAGGGTTTGGTGAACGGAAAATGTGAGTACCACCCTACCAAAGAAATTAAAAAGTTATCCGAAGAAAACTATTTTTTCAAATGGTCCGCTTTTCAAGATTTTTTAAAAGAGCATTTTGCCAAAAACCCTGATTTTGTAATCCCCCGCTCAAAACACAATGAAATGAAATCCTTTTTAGAGCAGGGGATTAACGATATACCAATATCCCGCCCCGCCTTAAAATGGGGTATCCCTCTGCCTATAGACAAAACGCAGGTAATTTATGTGTGGTTTGATGCTTTAATAAATTATTACACTTACGGAAAACCTATTGGCTTTTGGGATAAAGACACTAAAATAATCCATTTTTTGGGCAAGGACAACACCCGCTGGCACGCCCTTTTATGGCCCGCAATGCTTAAAGCGGCGGGGAGGAGGGTTCCAGATACCATTTATGTGAACTCTTTTTTAAGCTTAAATGGGCAGAAAATAAGCAAAAGCTTGGGAAATATAATTAAAGCTTCAGAACTAACCGAAAAGTTTGGAACGGACGCGGTTCGCTACTACCTGCTTAAATATGGCCCCCTTTTGGAGGACGCCGACATCTCTTTGGAAAAGATAAAAGAGGTTTATAATAGCGAGCTTGCCAATAATCTTGGCAACCTGGTGTCCCGTGTGAGCAAGCTGGCTGAAGGATGGGGAGTTAATAAAAATCAATCCGCCAGCTGGCGGATAAATGTCAAATCCAAAACCGAAAATGTCAAAGCTGAAATGCAGAAATACATAGAAGAGTACCGTTCCGACTTAGCTTTGCAGGAGGCGCAGATTTATTTAAGCAAGTTGAATAAATATGTGCAGGAAAAAAGACCCTGGGAGAAAGGAGGAAAAGAGAGAATGGAAATTATGGAACCCATCATAGCGGATTTAATACACTTAGCGGGCTTGTTAAAACCATTTATGCCCGAAACGGCGGAGAAAATAGAGAAAATATTTACAGTCAAAGTTATAACAGCTTCCGAACCGCTGTTTAGGAAAATAAGAGGATAATGTCTAATGGTCTCTAATAGTTGTAAATGCTTATTGACACCCATTAATTAGTTATTATGACTACCGATATTCATAAAACATATTTGGAAATAGAGAAAGAGCATAAAACCCTTTTTAGGGTGCTTGAGTTCATACCTGGTTTCATAACTTGGGTTACTCTTCTTTCGCCTGTTTGGTTGGGCATACTAGCGCCGCGCATTATGATGTTTTTTCTGACATTTTTGGCTATCTATTGGATTTACCGCGCGGCAATTCATGCTTGGGGAACATTAAAGGGTCTTAAAATGTACTATAAAGAAATTAAAATAGACTGGCTCAAAAAATGCAGAAATCTTAATTTTGCGGATTTGCCCGATAAAGAGGAACTGCCAAAAAGTTTTTCGGATTTAAAACATTTTATTCTCATTCCCACCGTAAGTGAAAGTTTTGAAGTTTTGGAACCCGCCTTTAACGCTATATGGTACAGCAATTATCCCAGGGAAAATTTTTTTATTGTAGTTTCTATAGAAGAAAAAGGCGAAGAGATAGTTAAAAGTTCCTTAAAGGAAATAAGGAAAAGATACCCTTTTAAGAACTTTTTAATTTACACGCACCCGGCAAATTTGTCAGGGGAGGTAACAGGAGTAGGCTCTCCAAATCGGTCATGGGGAGCAAAGCACGGGATTCCGGACTTGAAAAAGAAAGGGTATCAGATAAAAGATTTCATTTTCACCACATTTGATTGTGATACGGTTGTGCATAAAGAATTCTTTGCGAGGCTTTCTTATGAGTATCTGGTGAACGATAAAAGGCTTAACAAATTTTTTAGCACCGCGCTTTTTCTTTTTAACAATAACCTTTGGAAAGTGCCTATGCAGATGAGAATAGAGGCAAACAGTGTAACTCTGGGAACCCTTTCCAGCTGGATTATAGAAAAAACCACACGGGAAACCTTTTCTTGTTATAGCACTTCCCTGCAAACTTTAATTGACGCTAACTTTTGGGATGTAACTACTATTGACGACAGCGTATTTTTTTGGAGGGCGTATTTTGCCAGAAAAGGGGAGTTTGAGGGCCGTTGTTTCTTTATCCCGGTCTCCAACGACGCTGTCCAAGGAGAAACTTTGGTTAAATCTCACATAAGTTTGTATAAACAGCTTGTCCGCTGGGGCTGGGGCAGCATTGTTTTTCCCATCTCTATGTACGGGTTTATAAAAGGCAAAGGTATTTCCAAAACCTCTAGGCTGTTGTGGACATTTTCTAAAATTGAAAGGCATTTTATTTGGAGAACCATAGCCTTTTTAATTACTTTTGGATTTGCCATTTTAACTCTTGTAAGTAAAACTATTCGCCATTCCGCCGCGGTGTACCGCCTGCCTCAGATAATAAGCCTTATTTTAAGCTCCGCTTTAATTTTAATAATTCCGGTTACCTACTTCAGGCTTAAAATTGCTAGAGAAATGCCAAAAGATTGGGGTTTGTGGAAAAAATTTTTGGTGTATTTAGAGGGACCCTTAATAATGTTAAACTTATTAACATATTCCTTTATTCCATTTTTGGAAGCCGAAACTAAAATGATGTTTGGAAAAAAGTTTAAAAAAACATATTACACGCCTAAAATAAGATGAAAGAATTGCTGAAAAACCTGAAATCCGACCCAAAATTTCTAATATCCCAAACGATTTCTTTGGGGATTTTATTGTTTTCAGTCCTTACATTACAGCTTTTAGGAAAAACTCTGCCTGACCAAGTTCCGCTTTTTTTTACTAGGTCTTGGGGAGTAAATCAGCTTGCCTCAAAACAATTTCTTTACCTTATTCCTGCTATACAATTGGTGTTTAGTCTCGTTCATTTAGTGATAGTAAATGAAGCTATCCGCAAAAGGAAAGGCGACTACGCTGTTATTTTTAATTACTTGAATGTGTTGGCTGTTTTTTTGCCATTTGCCTTTTTATTAAGGATTGTTTCTAACCTAACTTTTTTTCCTTACAACAGGGTGGATGCGCGGTTTATAAATATAATTCTTCCTTTTTTTATAAGCTTTTTTATAAGTGTTTTCAGCGGTAAATATGTTATAAAGTTTGCCCGAAAGTTAAGTATTGTAACCAACCCGGAAACTGATAAACACCCTGCTATGCTTATTAATAGCTTGATACCAAGAGCGGGGGTGTTAATTTTTTACGCTGGTTTTATAATAACATCTCTGATTTTTTTGCCTTTGTCTAGTAAAAGAGTGGTGGGTATTCTTATTGGTGTTAGTTTAATGGCGATTTTGGGGTTGTTGGATGATAAATTTAAAGACATAAACAGGTATTTAAGATTGGTTGTAATGGGGGGTATAGCGGCGATACCCAGCTTGCTTGGAGTTATAATTTTTTATTTGAATACCCCGTTTGGGGACCCTGTAAAGCTTGATTCTTTGGTGTTTAGGTTTGAGGCGTTTTCTTCAGAGCATAAGGTGTATATTCTTGCGGTAGCTTTTTCAATATTATGGATACTTTGGATAATGAATGCGTTGTCGTGGTCAAACGGAATAGATGGGCAATTTTCGGGTATAGCGGGTATTGCGGCAATAACCATAGCGATATTATCTTTAAGGTTTGCAAAAATAGACCAAGAGAATATAAATACCGCAACTATAAGCGCTATAACTGCGGGTGCGGTGTTTGGGGTTACCCCGTTTACATGGTACCCTCAAAAGATATTGTGGGGATTTGGGGCAACTGCAGTGGGGCTTGTTCTTGCGTGCACCGCTCTTCTTTCGGTATCTAAAGTAGCAATAGCCTCGTTGGTGCTTCTCATACCTTTTTTGGATGGAATAGTTGCGATAATTAGGAGAATTTCAAAGGGGCAGTCGCCTTTTTATGGGGATAGGGAGCATCTGCATCATAAACTTTTGGATATGGGGTGGTCAAAACCGCAGGTTGCGCTTTTTTATTGGGCAATAACGGCCTTGTTAGGGGTGGTTGCTATAGCCTCATCCGGTAAAGATACGATTCTAACCATAACAACTTTCGGCGGGGTAGCGGGATTTGTTATTATTATCTTTAACTTATTTAATATTAAGAAAAAGTAGAGAGTTTGTCTTTGCCGAAGTGGCGGAATTGGCAGACGCGCACGGTTCAGAACCGTGTCTCGACTAAATCGGGATGTGGGTTCAAGTCCCACCTTCGGCACCAAAACTAACTTTGTCGGAACTAAGGAAGCCGCCGCCGCCCGAAAAAAAATCGTAAGGAACTCCCTTTAAAATTC
>Ga0100395_1002496_pt1 | contig 13659 bp, 20 predicted proteins | sample CryGeymeta201519_FD_81542 | JGI IMG/M metagenome (GOLD analysis project Ga0100395, IMG submission 81542) | Groundwater microbial communities from Crystal Geyser aquifers in Utah, USA - Crystal Geyser metaG 2015-19 | ecosystem: Environmental > Aquatic > Deep subsurface > Groundwater | place: USA... | reverse complement strand
CGCCTTTATCCAAAGGCGTCAAGGGGTTACTTTTTCTGCCCAGATATAGTAACCAAAAAGCTCTCGCCACGCTCAAAAATAAAGAAAATCGGATTCGGCTCACGATAAAAATGACTATGCACCGCCTGCTGGCGGCCCAAAGGCACAGCATGTCATTTTTATCCTTCGCCTCATCTCGATTTTCTGATTATTTTTCACGATGGCGAATTAAAACGCGATTCTCTTGCAAAATTTTTATTGTATACAAAAATTGATTTCGTATGTTTAAAAAATTTAGACAAAAATTTATCTTTGCCTGGCTCGGCGTGCTGTTAATTGGCGTGATTTTGGTCTGGACAGCGGTTTTTGCCAAAGCGGGAAGCGCAAATTTAAAAGTTATTTTTTTTGATATTGGCCAGGGCAAAGCCGTATTTATTGAGGAGCCCGGCGGCAGCCAAATTTTGATTGACGGCGGGCCGGACGGTTCGGTGGTTGAAAAATTATCCTCGGCCATGCCTTATTTTGATAAAAACATAGATTTGCTTATTTTAACGCATCCTGACTCGGACCATTTGGCCGGTTTGATTGAGGTTTTAAAAAGGTATTCGGTTGTGAGCATCATTGAAACGGGTATTGCCGATCCCACTGCCCTATATCAGGAATGGCACAAAATTATTAAAGAAAAGAATATTTCGTTAATATATGCTTTGGCCGGCCAGAAGATAAAAATAGGGGATGATTTTTTGTTGGAAATTTTGTTTCCTGCCAAAAGCTTAGTCGGCCAGAGTTTTTCAAATACCAATTCAAGCTCAATTGTGGCCAAACTTACTTACGGCAAAAATTCATTTTTATTTACCGGCGACGCGGAAGAGCCGACTGAATTTTATTTACTTCAAAGCGGCGCAAAAATTGATGCCGATATTTTAGACGTTGGTCATCACGGCAGCAAGAATTCAACCAGCCAGAAGTTTTTGGATGCAGTTTCGCCGGAAACGGCAGTAATCCAGGTTGGCAAAAATAACCGCTACGGCCACCCGGCGCAAGAAACACTGGATAAACTAAAAGATGTAGAAATTTATCGGACCGACCTTTGTGGCGGCATTGAAATTTTAAGCGATTTAGAAAAATATTCGATTCAAGCCAATTGCCGATAATTAATAAGATATTTTTTGATTTTTTAATAGATTTATTTTATAATGACAAAAATGGAATATGAAAAACTAGAACAATTAAATAATGAGGATTCCTAATTAACCTAATTGGCCTAAAATGTCCCGACGTTACGTCGGGACTGGATTAGAAATTAGAGTAATTAGAGCAATTATAAATTTTATGTACTATTTAGGATTTGATATCGGCGCCTATTCAATCAAGGCGGCGCTGGTCAATGAAAAAAAAATAATTGATTCTAAAATTCAAGAAACGCCAAACAGCCTGGAAAAATTAATCGAGGTGCTGGAAAAAAATCGAAAAGAATTAACCGAAGGAAAAAGTTTTGGCGAGCTTGCCGGCATTGGCGTCGGCGTGGCTGGCATTTTAGATAGGCCGCGCGAAATCGTTCTTAAAAGCCCAAATATTCCTTGTTTGGACAATCAGCCGCTGAAAAAGATTTTGGAGGAGCATTTCAAGCCAACTAAAGTTAAAATAGAGCATGATGTTCATTGTTTTTTGGCTGCTGAAAAAGCAATCGGACAGGCGCAAAATTTGCATAACATTTATTATTTGACGATCGGTTCGGGAGTCGGCGGTGCCTGGACTTTTGAAGGTAAAACAAGCTATGGAGCGCATGGTTCAACCGGTGATGTGGGGCATACAATTATTAATAATGAAAAAGGCCTTAACCTTGAGGATTTAGCGTCAAATAAATTTATCGAGAAATCGCTAGCATTTGGCTCGCTTGGAGCGGAAAAAAAAATTGCGGAGGGAGACGAAAAGACGAAAAAAACAATGGAGGAGCTGGGGAAAAACTTGGGAATCGGAATTGCTAATATTATAAACATGTTTGACCCGGAAGCTGTGATTTTAAGCGGTGGCATCAGCTGGGCAGAAAGTATCCTTATGCCGGGGATCAGATATCAGATGCAAAAATATGTTGTTTCCCCGGCTGCCAAAGAAACGAATGTGTTTTTCAGCAGACTTGGCCGTTACGGTGGGGCGCTAGGAGCAGCAATGCTGTTTAATGAATAATTTTAAAAAATACATGAATAATGAAATGCCAGAACAAAACGATGAAGAGTCTGATAAAAATCAAGAGCAAATTAACGAAGAAGACCTAGTAAAAGAAATCGATTCTATCAATGAAAAAGCAAGACAGGAGATTCGGGAGCAGCTAAAAAAGGGATTAATAAAAAAACCAACAGAAAGAATGATTTCACAAGAAGAGCAGGAAAGAGTTAGAGAAGTTGTGAGGAAAGCGTTAACCATAGGCATTTGGCCGGTAAAATCTATCAGTATGCAAGATGTAGAAGAAGTTAAAAAAGAGGGGCTTTGGGAGACACCCGGTTGGGATAAAAGGTGGAAGTTAGCTTGCACAATATTGCGAGATCCTTTAGACAAGGTAAGTGGAGAAGAAGACAGGGGTTTTTTTGAAGTTCCAAATTTAGAAGAAAAAGATATAACTCCTCGTTTCTCTGGGCCTGAGAAGCTTTTTGAGGGAGTAGTCTGTTTGAACAACGGAGTGCCGCCGGACAAGATGAGATTCAAAGGTTATTCTGCGGATTTGAAAAAAGAAAAAGGCGATGAAAAATAATTCATCGCCTCTAATTTTTTATGCCTCTGGAATGCGCTTACGACTTATCTCAAGCAGGGTAGGCCCGTCTATTTTAAGGCGCATGCCTTTTATCTCAAGGATAAGATTGTTGTCTTTGACATAAACATCTTTTACTTCCGGAAGGATTTCCGGAAAATCAGCTTTGGCCGCCTTGATTCTGGAAGCTATTTGCTCCAGAGTTAACGCCTCCACTTTTGGCATATTTCTTAAAAAAACAAGAATTTTTTCTTTTTCCATTCTGTCCCTCCTTTCAGTTGTGTTCTATATCATATTATAAAAGTTAATAATTGTCAATAGTAGCGATAGTTTTTTTCTTTTTAGAAATTTGCATAGTATTATTTTTTTTGTTATATTAGAAATGCCGCTGCGCGGTAACTTTTTTTACTAAAAATATGCCAGGTAGTAGAAATTCGACCGTCCCGCTTCGCGGGACAAAAAACAGCAAGGATTTTACTACGTGGCATCCGTAATTTTATTAAACGACTCAGCTATTGATAATTTATCAATAACAAGTCGAATTTTCACTACCTGGTATGCCAATTGAACAACGCGAAAGAACATTAGTTTTAATCAAGCCGGACGGAATCCAGCGCTCGCTTATCGGCGAAATAATACGCCGCTATGAGCAGACCGGCCTTAAGCTGGTTGGCTTAAAATTTTTGATTCCCAGCGAAAAAACGGTCAAAGAACATTATTTATCCAACGAAGGCTGGCTAAAATCTGTTGGCGAAAAATCAATGGCCGCTTATGAAAAAAAATGCCTGAAGTCTCCATACCAAGACCCGGTTAAATGCGGGGAAGATGTTTTGGGAAGGCTGATTAAATATTTGACTTCCGGGCCAATGGTGGTCATGGTCTGGCAGGGTAATGAAGCAGTCGGGGTAATAAGAAAAATCTCAGGCGGGACAGAGCCCTTGACATCCGATGTGGGAACCATAAGAGGCGATTTGACAATTGATTCTTATGCCTTGGGAGACACGGACGAAAGGGCGGTCAGAAATTTAATCCATGCTTCGGGTAGCGTAGGCGAAGCAGAAAAAGAAATTAAAATTTGGTTTCAAGATGAAGAAATTTTAAAATACCGATTGGTCCAGGAATCAATTTTGTACGATGTAAATTTAGACGGGATATTAGAATAAATTTTCAATTTTTAATTTCCAATTTCCAATAAAGTGCCGCTCCGCGGCACTGGATTAGGAATTAGAAATTAGGAATTATAACAATTGTCTTACTCAATGCCTTTTTCCGGGCAAAAACATAAATGGTTTTCTATTATTTTGATGACCGGTTTGCCATTTTTTGTTATATACCGATGGATGAATGGAAATTTACCCTATATAAAAGATGTCAATAAAAAAAATTTTAAACCCACCTTGACACAAGATGAGTAGTTGCTAAAATATAATTAGCTTTGCTGTATCGTGCTCTTTAATGATCTTGGATCAAATTGTTTTTCAAGGGAGTCTTTATGCAATAGCGTTACTGATTCGTTCGGAACGTTGTTGCGCGGACACCCACCTGGATTTTTGCCGGGATTCATATAAGGAGCCGTTGTGGCAGAGCTTTATTTTTTAAAAGCGCTTTGTGGATATCGAATATTGACGGTGGCCGGTATTGGAATTATCCTTAAATCAATATGATTCTGAGCGTGATTAAGCAATCTTACCTTTACTTTTATTTTTATTACGCCTGGTTAAGGAGCTAGTCTGTTTAAGATAAAAGAGGAAGATGACAATAATCTATCAGACTGGTCTCCGACCAGTTTTTTGTTTTTTAACAAGTCAAAGAGAAAGGAGAAAAAACATGTTGGCAAAAGACGCAGCAATTAACGGTATTAAGAGGCTTATTGATAATCTTGGAGGGCTCGGCCTGACGGAGGAAAAATTTGACCTGATATTGGCAAAAATACAGGAGGGGAAAGTTAATAAGGAAATAGTTGAACGCATCAGGGAGGGGGAAATCACAGAAGAAGACATGATTGTTTTAATAGCGGATTAAAAAGGAGGTGGACGATGGAAAAAATGGGCTTTCAGAACGTATTTGAAGAGCAGTTGTTGATGAACCAAGAAGCGGTCAGGGATTTAACAGAGAATGGCGCACCGAGGTTCGCTATCGACGAAGTAAAGCAGCGGGTGGTTCGGCTGGCAACCCTGGTCAATCTATTTAGTGGTCCTTTGACAAGCAAAGCCACAAAAAAACGGGGTTGCGGTTTTGTAAAAGGATATTTTTAAATCCATTAGAAAATCAAAAAAAGGAGAAATTAGAATAATTTCTCCTTTTTTCTTTTTGTTATTAAGAGCAATTTATTTCATCAAATTAAGGCTGCAAGATGTCTTCGGTTCTGCCGTTAATTGAGATTATTACACTTTGGACCGTCGGGAACTGTTTTAGAGTTTCTGTGATCTGGACGCGGATGGCAGAGACGCGGCAGGAGCCGCCGACTGCAGTCTCCAGCGTTTCGTCAAAATCGGCTTTAGCCACGCCATTTTCAATCGTCATTTTTTGAATTTTTACGCCTGGATTGATATTTGTGTAATAACCCTGTGATTTTTCTGCGTCGCTTGGCCCTTTTAATAATTCTGAAACTGCCGCCATGGCAACTGTCTGCGTTTTGGCAATCTGTCTTTGAACCGGGAAAACTTTATTGCAGGAAATTTGCGGGTCCAGGTTATTATTATTAAAATATGCGTTAACGTTAAGAGTTTGAATCGGAACTAATTGCACGGACACGTTGAATTCTTTGTCATTTTCGGGCAAACCCGAGGGATTGTCATTATGAAACAAAAGTGTGCCCGAAGTTGTGGCGTTGTAAGAAAAAGTTAACTCGGCTTTAAATGGCACATAATCTGAAGTCATCCAGTCGCCCTGGGTCTGAATCTGGCCCGATGCCAAAACATTGCCTTTATCGTCCAGCAGTCTGACCGGTGCCACTGCTTCAAAATACCAGGAGCCTTTTGCTTTGCCTTCGATTGAAAGGGGACTGGTTATGATTTGATTTGACTGCGGCGAGGTAACAATAATGTCTGGTTCTTGCGTTGACTGGGAAGTTCCGCAGCCGCTGGTTGGCATTGGGCTGGAAGGATTGCCGTGTTTTACCCACTGCCCGTTTTGGCAAATCCAGCTGTCTTCGGGGCTGCGTAAAATAACAACTATTGCGATAATTGCAAAAATAATTCCGATAGCGATAAGAATTTTTCTGTTCATGATTTTTTATTTTTTATTAGCCCAATAATCATCTGCCCACGCACCAGATGACTATTTGTTGTAATTGGAAATATAAAGTCATCGGTGCGGGGCTGCGTCCTACGCGCAAGCGTCTAAGATGATCAAGGATTAAAAGTTTTGCGCGCTTGTGCTTCGGTCTCCGCCTCTTTTTCTAATTTGTCAAGGCGCGTGTAATAGTCGGAAAATTCGTTTAAATGGGCCAGGGCAATTTTGCCGGTCATTATCGGGTCGTCTCCTGTGACATTGGTTTTGGGGTCTATTGTTCCGTGTTCAAGCTCCACATCCAGGCCCATACGAAATTGCTCAACGTCAAACTTGCTCCAATCAATGCCAAGCGCTTCCCCGATTTTTTTAGCCTGTTCGGCGGTAAAATGTTTTTTTTCTGTCATATAATCTTAATTTTTAATTATTACATTATATATAATAGCAGAAATAATAAAAAGAAGTACGATTGACAATCGTGCTTTAAATTTAAAAGAGCTAAAAAAACTGGTCTTTGAAAGGATCAAAAAAAGCGTTATTGCCGTGCATATAGCGAAAAAAATAAGGCAGAGTAGTGATGCCATCAAAAGATTCAGATGAAGTCGATTGAATTTTTAAGAATGTCTGATACTCGGCGAGCGCCCGACATTTTTTAGAACAAACTATCTTGCTCTTGTTGATTTTTTCACAACTTAAATATGGCGATCTCATTTCCCTCCTCCTTTCTTTTTAAAGAGCCAAAATTATTTTCCAGCCAGTTGCCCGCAGGCGGCTTTGATATCCTGGCCGAATTTGTATCGTTGAGTCACTTCTATCCCTTCTTTGCGCAGGATATCTTTAAATTTTTTTATTGTTTCTTGCGCCGATGCGTCAAAAATGCCGGTCCTGTTATATGAAATGAGGTTTACCATGTAAAGTTTCTTGTCCAGCTTTTTTACAAGCGTTGCCAGTTCTTTTGCGTGGTTTGGCGAATCATTAAGGCCTTTTATCATTATATATTCAAACATCACTTTTCTGCCAGTTTTTGCTAGATATTTTTTAACGCTGGCCATAATTTTTTCAATCGAATATTTTTTGTTAGCCGGTACGATTTTTGAACGCAGTTCGTTGTTGGCTGCGTGCAAAGAAATGGCAAGGTTTATTTGAAGCGGATCCTCTGATAATTTTTCAATTCCTCCGGTTATGCCGATTGTTGAAATAGAGACATGGCGGCTGCCGATGCCAAACCCTTCTTTTTGGTTGTTGATGATTCTGGCGGCTTTGATAACGTTATCGTAATTTAAAAAAGGCTCTCCCATGCCCATAAAGACCACGTTGCTAATGCATTCGTTTTCTTTCTTGAGATAGCGTGCGAAAAATAAAACCTGTTCAATTATTTCTTCTGTTCCAAGGTTTCTTTTAAATCCCATGCGACCGGTAGCACAAAAAAGGCAGCCCAACGGACAGCCGACCTGCGAAGAAACACAGACCGTATTTCTGCCGCCTTTTGGGCGAGCCTCGCGGGAATGAGGCGGACCGCCTTCATAGCGCATAAGAACTGTTTCAATCTTTAGGCCGTCTGATAGCGTTATTAGCGCCTTAACTGTATTTTTATCGTCAGAAACAAAAATCTCCGCGTCAATTTTAAGCGGACATTCTTGATTGAGTTTTTGGCGCAGATCCCTCGGTAAATTCGTCGCATCCAGCCAGTCGCCAATCAAATTCTTAAAAACCGTCTCTTTGGCCTGCCGTAATTGAAAAGCTGGTTTGTCTTTTAAATTTTTTTCTAATTTTTCTAGATTCATTTTTTATCAAATTACATATTTTACGATCGTGAAATATGTAATTTATTTAGAATACCATGAAGCAAGGAAACAGACTATTGGGTAACTTTTAACGATCGTAAACTGCCGGCTTTTGTGACTGCAAAAATTTCAACGTACGTAAAAATATTCATGCGATTTAGGTCTTGGACAAATTCTTTAGGTAATTTTGCTTTTCCGATCCATACGCTCTTTTGGACCATGTTGAAATTTAAATTTTTCAAAGCGATTCTTAACCAGTCTCTTTTCTCTCGCTCCCTTTCAGGGATATCAAATATTACAATTTTTAAAGTATCATTACTTTGACTTTTGTATTTATTATTCGGTAAGATAGTTGAGCGCAATTTTTGTAAAATTTCTCTGCCCTTAGGGGTTAGTTTTAATAATGATTTTTTGTTTTTGTTTTTCTTTTCAACTAGGCCGTCTTTTTTGAGGCGATAAAAGAAAACATTAAAACATTGCCGCGTCTGTTTACGTATTTGTTTAGGGACTATTTTATCGGCTTGTTCGCGGCGTTTTTCTAAAAAATATTCCATTTTTGAATAAGACGTTCCATGGGGAAGAGAAAATACAAAAAGCATATCATCAACAAATTGCGCCGAACCTTCAAGAAATTCCAAGATTTTTAATTTTATTTCGCCCTTCATGGCATTAATGAAAAAAATATTAATAAGAAATTATTCCTTTGTTTTTATTTTACCAAATCGTATAAATAAATCAATTACATATTTCACGATCGTGAGATATGTAATTGAGCTTGTGTTATTATGTTGTTGTATCGTTGTATCAATTTGTTCTTAATAAATTTTTGCAAGATTGCCTTAAGTTATTATATTAAGAATTAAGGCGGGTAACATTTACTCGCCTTTTAATATCTTTTATTTTTTTCCTGTCTTTTTTATCAACTGGTTTTTATTTCTTAACACATATCGTACAATCTCTTCCGGCGCGGGAATTTTGTACATCTTTCTGTGGGCCCATTGCTTGATTCTTTCGAAATCATTTTCCCATAGTTTGTAGCACGACGGGCAGCACTCTTTTCTGATTCCCGAGCCGCCGCATAGGGTTTCGTAGAATCTGCCCCCATGATCCCATTATGACAGGATTGGCATTTTGGATGTTTTCTCCACCACTTTTTTACCTTTTTCATTCGCCGCATATCGCCCTCCCTTAAGGCAAAATTCTTTTTTAAACATCACTTTGATTTTGGCAGCCTTTTTGATATAAAGCAATTGCGTATTAGTATGTTGTTAAACTACCAGCTGCCCCCGCCGCCTCCGCCAAAGCCGCCGCCCGAAAATCCGCCGCCGCCAAACCCGCTTCCGCCTCCGGCTGCGCCGCCCCCTGGAGCCGAAAACATTGCGGCTTGAGAGGAGTGGTTAAAATTATTCAAAGCGCTGATAAGGATTATAGAATTGAACGTGCCTCCCAATGAGTCGCTATACCAGCTTGGCGGCTGATTATAAATATTTTTAAATTGCTCTGCCCATTCGCGCTCAACTCCCAAAATCATGGCATAGGGCAAAAGCTTTTCAAAATGTTCGGGATTTTTTTCGGGGGCATTATGAAATTTTATTCTGTCTTTTTCTGCCACTTGCAGATATTCTTTTAAGCCCAAAATATATTCTTTTGCGTCAACTCCCCTTTTTGTTTTAACCGGCATAACCGTGCCAAAAATTATAATTATGATTCCCGAAGCGATTAAACTGCCGATAGCGAATGTCCCGATTATGCCACCGAGCAGCTTGGCAAGCAAGGTCGTCCCAAACAAAAGCAAAGCGCCGATTATTATGTATTTACCCTGAGTTTTGCTCGGTTTTTCCGGGAAGTAACCGCTCAAAATTAGAGAATCAAATATTTTATTTTTTACATCAGGCAGCTCTTTGTAAAATATATTTTTTAGATCAGAAAGTTTGACTGTTTTATGGTCGCCGTGCGAAAACAAACCATCTATTATTTTTTTATCAAAATTTTGCAGGTCATCAGGCTCTTTTAGTTTTTCCAAAAGATAATCTTCATGTTTGAAAATAAATCCTTTATTTTCGGTTCGGGTGATTTTAAGGTAACCTTTTGTTGCCAGATAGATAATTTCTGAAGATATGTCTTTTTGGTCAACCTTTTCGTCAATCAAGGTGCCGATTTGGGCAGGGGTCAGGTTGTCCGGTGCTTCGTATTGGGCAATAATCGTTCCTCTGCCTTTGGGGTCGCGGCCGCGGGTCCGCCAAAGGTAAAACATAATAATTAAAGTGAAGAGCGGTAATACCAAAATCCAGTTATCTTTGAGAGTATCAAAAATGTTTTGGAGCACTGAGGGCTGGGCCACAATTCCTTTTGGCCAGCCCACAACAATTGTTAGGCTCTGGTCAGGCGTAAATAGCGAAGGTTGAGTAAAAATTACAGCGTTAACCTGATTATCTGTTTGATATTCATAATCAATGCCAAGACATGGGGCCTGGCTGCCAAAATCGCCGGCAAAACACGCGGCTTGGGCCTGCATTTTTTCAATTGGGTTTGGCAGGATAACTTTTGCCGAGGATTTTTCAATCGGCACCTGCCATTCATTGCCCGTTGCGTTCCAATAAAGCTCATCATGGTCATCAAAATAATTTATCGCCCGGTTGATTTTATAATTTATTATGTATAGTATTTGGCCGCTGACTAATTTATCAGGATCGCCTATTTTAATTTGGATGGTGTTGGAGGGGTAGGAAATTGTATAAGGATAAAGGGTGCCGTTTTCGTCAGAAACTGAAATATCAGAAATTCTCAAGTTGAAATTACCGCCTCTGGCCGCATATTTTATCGGGATATCGCGAAAAATACCATGTTTTCCAGGCAGATTATCAAAATCCAATTTTATTTGTTCGCTGACCTGGATACTGGCGTCGGAGTTAATTTTAATTGTCACATCAAAACTGCCTATTTTCTCTTGGGCAAAAACGCTAAGGGGAATAAAAAATCCGATGGCAACCGTAATGATTAAGATAACTTTTCTCATATTTATATTAATACTCAACTTTATCGCCGATTTTCATATTTAATTTTTGCGCCATACCAGCGTTTATCTCAAGCACTGCGTCTATTGGCTGATTTGCTCTTAAGCTTTCCGGTGGCTGGAAATCGGCAGGTTTTACATTTTGATTTATCTGGACCACCTTGCGGTCTCGAATCCAGACAAAGTCAAGCGCAAACCGCATTTCTTTCATCCAGAAAGAATAATAACCGGGCTGGCTAAAAATAAAAAGCATGCCTTGATTTTGGGGCAGGCTGTCTTTACCCGAAAGCCCCAAAGCGCGCTTTTGGGCAGTATCGGCAATTTCAATAAAAAATTTGGCGCCGTTTATCTGAAACGAACTAAAGCCGGATTCAGCGGATTTATAATTAAACCATACAAGAAAAACAGCTACAAAAATAATAAAAAAAATCGCAAAAAAAACAAATCTTTTCATCTGGGTTTTAGTTATTTTGGGCAGGGAATGGCTCTTGGAGTTTTTTTTATTCTCAAAAGAGGCGCTATCAAAACCAAAAAATATCCGAGCTAAAGCGAACGGGTGCCAAAAATTGCGGGATTAAATCGTATGGTTATTAGCGCGTCTAAAATTACGCCCACTGCCAAAAAGATTATTCCATAGACAAGGGCGACGCTCGCCTTTTTTGGTTTTAGGTATCCTGCCAAAATGAAAGAAATCGTGCCCGAAATCAAAGCCAAAAATATTCTTGCCCATAAATACGGATAATAAATTTTAAAGGCAATAAAAGACGAAACGATGACGAACATTAAAATCCAAATTAAAACGCCAAAAAGGACTGCTTTTTTCCATTTCATATTTATTACCTCCTCTTGCCAGGCCGTAGCTTTAAAGGAACAAAAGCCAGGCCTGATTTTTATTGTTGTTGAATTATTTCTTTTTTCTTTCTTCCAAAAACAAAAATGTAAAGAATTTCCAGAATTGCCAGAGTGTTCAATATTAAAAGTACAACGAACCAGATTTTTTGGCCGTTGCGGGCGGATTTCCAGAGCGCTACTCCTTTCCAGGGTAGAGTCCATAAGATAGCCAGCCAAATAACCCAAGGATTGTTAATCAAAAATTGCTCCATCGTGTTTTTTTATTTTTTAATTATTGGACCTTTGCTTTTGAGTCCTTTTTTATCGTTGCCCAGTGATACAGATACAAGGGCAAGCCGATTAAAATCAGCGCAAGATTAAGCGATGCATCGCGGTGCCTCTGGGCCGTTACGGGGTCAATATTTGTTTTCTGCTCTTGCCAATTTTTATAATCCGAGAGCCACTGCCGAATGTTTTGCCTTTCTGATTCAGAGAGTGTTGTCTGACTGTCTGAAGCAAGAGACCCCAATTTATCTGTTGAGACTGGCGCAAAAGAAGGCTGCTTATTATATAGCCTTTGTTCCTCGTCAGCTTTCGTGAAGACAAATGCTTTTAAGCCCATGTCAGCAAACCTGACGCCTCCGATAGTCAAAAGCACCAGCCCCAGCATGGCAAAAATATAAAGATAAACAGTTCTGATTAATGAATGTTTCTCCGTGATTTTATTTTTTCGTTGATTAAATATTTTTTAAGGCTTTTTATAAGCCGAGGCCTGAATTGGTATAAATATTAATAAATTGGGGAATGACAAAAGCGAGGCCAATTAGAGGCAGAACTATAACGGCCAGACTAATAATGAGCATCCAGAGGAAATATTTTCTCGTTTTTTCTGCCGAGCGCCAGATCTGGTCAAGCTTTTTGTCTAATTCCTCGAATTTATTTAATGTTTCTTGGTCCATACCAGGTAGTAGAAATTCGACTTTAATTTAAATTAGTTATCTAAATCTAAAGTCTTGATTAGTACAAATTGCCAGATTGTGAAATTTTTTCGATTCATCCAGACAGACGAATTTGTCGAATTTTCCAGGTAGTAGAAATTCGACTCTTTTTATATTTTGTTGCCTTCGGCAACCAGTCGAATTTTCACTACCTGGTTTTCACTACCTGGCATATTTATTTAAGGCCTAAGTAGGCCCTTATTAAATTTATTATTTTTATGACATAATTATCTATGCCGATATCAAAAATAGGATGGAATTTTCCCACTGCCCAGAGAATAAAAATTGCAAACAAAACAAGGGCAATCAGCCAGAAAAAGAATTTAAAAATTTTCTTTATTACGCTTGATATAAATAATAAAAAGTTCGCCATTTTTTAAACTTTTCTTTAAAGAAGGAATTAATTTTTATACGGTGGCAATATGGGTTGCTGAATCTATTTTAAAACAAATTGGGAAATTATAAAAGAGTTGATTATCTGACGCACTCATTAAAGAGTTCAATCTGGTTGTTATATTGATTAATTAAAATTTTTATTTGAGCAACAAAAGCGTTATATTGACTAACTAAATCATTATAGGTGTTTACTTTGTTAATATATTCTTCTCTGGACAAGCCCCGCGGATTTTCTAACGCGGATTTTTGGGCTTGCAGCGTTTGGCTCCATTGCTCAAGCTGGCTATTATAAGAATCAATCGCAATCTTAATTTTTGCGTCGGGTTGCGGGCAAGCCGATAAAGGCAGGCCGAATTCTTGAACCGCCAGCCAAGTTGTCTGGTTTTCAAAACTTCCTCTCAAAACAGCCACGCCGATTTCTGTATATCTTGAATTTAAAATATTGGCGCGGTGTCCCGGACTATTCATCCAGGCTAAAACTAAAGCCTGATCATCTTTGAAATCGCCCATGGCCAAATTTTCTCCAATCGCAATGAACTGATAGCCCGCATTTTTTGCCAAATCAGCTGCTCCTGCGCCCGAAGGCGAAACATGGCCAAAATATTGTAGCCTCAGCATGTCTTGAGTTTTTGCTTGAGCGGCAGCATCAAGCTTTGGATTTTGAGCCAACGGCGGCAGATT
>Ga0100395_1002494_pt1 | contig 13660 bp, 10 predicted proteins | sample CryGeymeta201519_FD_81542 | JGI IMG/M metagenome (GOLD analysis project Ga0100395, IMG submission 81542) | Groundwater microbial communities from Crystal Geyser aquifers in Utah, USA - Crystal Geyser metaG 2015-19 | ecosystem: Environmental > Aquatic > Deep subsurface > Groundwater | place: USA... | reverse complement strand
GGGTCAACGCCGATGGCTTCGCCGGTAGCCGAGCTTTTCCCGATTTTGGTCGCCGAGAACGCGACCACTTTGAAAGCCGCCTCGGTCAGCGGCCGGGATGGCGGCGGGGCGGGGACATCCTGGCGGGAGTCGCGATCAATCACGCCGCTGCCCTCGCCGGCCTCCGGCGGAGTGACCAGCGCGGCCACTTCCACGGCCGGAAGCGGCATGGCAAAGGCGCGCACCGCCGGCCAGTCGGAATCCACCGGTTCCCACTTCCCAGGAGCGGATAGAAGTGAAAGCGATTGCGGAAAGTGGTTGCGCACTTGGCAACCAAAGTGGTTGCGCACTTGGCAACCATCACCTGTTCGCGCGCTAAAGCTAATTTTGAGCAGCGTATCATTGACGCGCCGCTCCACGACCTCTTTGGGGATGGAACGCCACTGCATCCAGTCCAACATGCCGGCAGCCGCCGCGAAGGTGATCAGGCCTCCGCCAAGAACCCCAATCGCCCCCGTCACAGGCAATATCCACCCCGCGCTGATGCTGCCACCGCTCACGCCGGCGATCAATGGTCGCCGAGAACGCGACCACTTTATCCCGAACACCAGAACGAAGCGCAGCAGCGCCAAGCGCAGTCCCCACGGGTTGGGTGACAACGAATTCGTTGTCACGCCGCCTTCCGTGCCATGGTCGCCGAGAACGCGACCACTTTAGGCGTAAGAGGCCAGGGCGCGCAAGCGTTCCTGCCGTCTCGCACCGGCGTCCACAGGATCGCTTCGCTGATGCCGCCGGTGTTCGCGGCACGAACGGTGCAGACGGTCATCCCTGCCCAGCACCCAGATGCGCAGGGCTGTTTCCTGCCCGTTCTGCGCTTGCCCAAGCAACTGCCCGCCAACGGCCAGGAATGCATCGCCTGGCGATACCGCCAGCGATGGAACGCGAGCGTGGGTCTTTAGCACTCGCCACGCGCCGCTCTGGGGCGGGCATTCCACCCGCTGCCAGCGGGTTTGCTGGTTGGTCATGGCGGCCCAGGACTGCGTCGCACCCTGGGCGCAACCCGGCGCAGCGTAGAGGCGCAATTTCAGGCCGCGTTCCGTCCCGGCAATTTCAAGAGCGGAAGGATGTCGCAGGTAATCCATTGCCAGGAGCGCCGGCCCGCGCACAGGGAAGTTGTAGTCCTGGATCAGGGTTTCCTCGATGGTTGCCGAAGGCGCAACCACTTTGGCTCGCACGGTGTCGTCCTGGTCGGACCGGGCGAGCAGCACGGCCTGGCCGCCATGGGCCAGTAGAGCTTCCACCTGTTCAGGAGCGGGTGACAACGAATGCGCTCCGGCTGCGGCAGCCTCGCTCTGCAAGTGCAAGCGGTACTTGAGTTCTTCGGAGGTATGTTCGTAGCAGTCCAGGGCAGCCGGAAAGCCCTGCCGCGCGGCCTCGAAGACCATCCGCAGCAACCAGGAGGTCTTGCCGATGCCGGGCGCGGCGGCCAGCAGAGACAGGCCGCCTGGCCAGAAAGAGAGACCGGCGAATGTCCCTAAGAATTGATATGGCTGTGGGTTGCCAATCGCTGTGACGCGCATATTGCCTATGGTACTGGATTTCAGAGGGGGGTATGGCGGCGATGTCCGTACCGTGCGGAAAAAGCAACACGGTGGAAATATACACCGTTGCGATTGGTCAGCGATCCCAAGCGACAGATACTGCGCTGCCTGCACCAAGTACTCCCCCACAGTGCTATTGGAAATTTTTCATGCCCAGGCAACTGTCCGGTCGGATAGGCCTGCTTAGTGATGGTCGTAGTACTTTGCGGATCTTGCGCATGGATAATCGCTCCTGGGACACTGTCTGCCTCCTCGTTGTGGGTTTGAGCAGACAGGATACCCCATCTGGTTTGATTTCCAGCGCCTTCCTCCCCCCTATAAAAGTGTTCGACATGCCCCGTTTTAGGTATGCGGCATGCTCCGTTTTCACTGTGCGGCTTGCTCCGTTTTATGCAGTCGAGCTGCATGAACATCAGTAAGGTAAAAGTGCATAAATCGGTCCAATACTAACATCACTCTTGGCCCAGTTTTCGGGGGTTGAGTCACTGCTCCTTATCCATTTCAGGTTAACGTAAGAACTGAAATAAAAAACTGGGGGGAGGTAAAAGTGGCGGGCATTGCAGTATTCAATACCCGCCACTGATACAACTTCTTGAGACTCAGGGGTAATATGCCTTATTGTGACTCAACGACTAATCTTTTCTAAAACGTGAACAACTACTTAGATTTGAGCACCTCACGAACATAACCGAAAAGGTAATTTGTTTCAACATCCAAAAGTACATTGGCAAGTTCACCAATCTCTAGAGATTGACGCCGCTCTTTACCAATAATAGTTTGATACCAATCATCTGTACTGACACGATCCTCTAAAAATTTTAGTGGGGGTCTTAATTTTTCCAAAGGAAAATCCAAGGCATTTAAAGCTTCGACAACGTGACCAGTGTCGTGGGCATTTTCACACCACCGGCCATTCCTTTCTTGTGACATAATCCATCTTGAGGCACGGTTTATAGCAGGGTGAGTATTCGCTAATCCTCCCTGCAAAAGAGCATAGAGACACATAGCAGTCATTTCTTCATCAGGATTCCAACGCCAATCAGGAGAATGCCATCTTCCATCCTTAAGTTGTATACGTAAGAGCCAGTCTATTCCTCCTCTAATATACTTTGAGTCTACTGGTATACCAATTTGAACAAGGTTGGTAATACATCTAGCAGTTGACCAGCAAAATTCAGCAGGATAAAACCAACCAAGCTCTGTGTCTTGGTTGGCAAGAACCGCGTTCAAAGTACGTATGTAGTATTCCTCAGGATGATCTTTCCCATAAACCATCGCAATCGGCGGTAACACCATTGCTGATAACCACGTCTGATGAAATTGGTCAAAGTTAGTCTGTGACGCAACATTCACTAAATCCGGCTTTTTACCATAAACACGCTGTAGTAGTTCGATCGTTAACTCATTTGGATTCTCATCTTCTTCCGCAGTTAGTCGCTTTATCTCTCCAAAGTCTTTAACAGTTGTTACACGCAATGGATCGAGAATAAACTTCGCAGACCCTTCTTCTGAAACACTTGCTTGTTGAGCTAGTATGAAATCAAGTGCTTGTTTAGCGAGATCCATTCTCCCAAGCTTCGAAAAAACTTGACCTATGAAAGCTGAATTAGAGACGCTATTCTCTGCAGTTGGATCTCTCTGGAAATAGAGAATGAGCATCTCAATAGCTCTTTCTACTGCACTTACCATGTAGATCATCTGCTGATGAATTTCAGTTAGGCGAATTTCAGGACTAAAGTAATGAAAAACGTTTAGGATTGCCCGGCTTCGCGCAGTTACTTCCCGCTGTTTAAAAAAGGCGTTTATTAACGCAATCTTCAATTCTGTAAGATCGTTTGGTAAAGATCCTACCACAGACTTGATCTTCTGAACCAGTGATGCCATCCACCCTAAATCTATGTGCCTATCTAACGTTTTAACATAGAGTCGTGCCAGATTAGCATGACCCACCTCTAAAACATCTTGGCGCTGGACGATAATCCCCGCGGTTACCAAATTATTAATTTGCTTTTCCGTAAAACTTAGCTTGAGTAGAAACTCTCTTCGTAGTCGAACATCGAACTGTTCGAATGATGCTATTGTATATAATAGCGCAAGAGCATCTACGCCAAGTTCTTGATTCTCAAGAATAGGAATAAACCGATATCTCAATACCGCCTCATCATACTCCATCTGTACAACATTGATTTCACTAATGTGTGATAGAACCCATCCCAAAACAGTTAAATCTTGCCCTATATCCCGTTTTAGCTTTTGAATTGTACCCTCTGACATTTGGATGCCCGTTGTTTGTATAAACTTATCGATGATACTATTGAAAATCCCTACAGGTTTGAGTTCAATTTTTACTATCGCAAAAGTTCGCCACCCATACGGGCCACGCAATACCCTTCGAACCTCCTCAAAATAGGGTGGACGTGTAGTAGTTACAATTCTAATCTTGGTTGCTTCTGCAAGAATGGCTCCAATGACTTTATTTGCTAGAACTGCATTTTGATGTAGGTCATCAAATAGTATAAGAGTTTCTTCTGGCAAACTAATGGCTTCATCAACTACACCTCCAATATTTGACATCTGAAATTCGGCCACATTGAAATAATAAACCGGTTTATTAGTCCTTATGATATATTGATATCCTAAAGTATATAGAAGAGTTGATTTTCCACATCCCGCTCCTCCGCCTATTACTAATGCTTGTTGATTGTTTGATGACTTAAGAAAATCTAGAGCCTCAAAGGTTTCTGGTCCCTCAATAATCATGTTCTGCTCAAAATCAACCCATCGGGCTCTCGCATCATCTCTAAACATCTTACCAATATTACTCTCCCCTTTATTAAGCCACTTTTCAAGGGGAACAAGGAGCTCCTTTTTTTTATCACCCATACTACTTCGCTTGGCAGTGTAAGCTAGATAATTGACATTAGGTTGACCGTAAAGCGTCAATTCTCGGAGTTTAAAATGCATCATATCAGCAAATGACCATTCCAAACTACACAAAGCATCTATGTCAGTCCCATCGAGTAATAAAATACTCCCCTTTGAGCCTTGCGCCAAGTCTATCATTTCGTCGGTGAAACCAATTAATGAAGCAGCTAATATACAAAAGGGGGATTGCTTATTAGTAATTGCTTGCACTGGTTCTAGTGGAAATTTTTGGCCAAGATGTTCTTGCTCTAATGGCCAAAACAGAAGGGAGTAAATATTATTCTCCCAGTTGATATTGAAGCATTCATCTTTTAGTTCAGGAACAAGCCCTTGATACATCAAAACATCGTATAAAAGCCCCTCGTACTTCAACGATTGTTCTATGGGATGGTTTAGTTTTCGTATATTTTCTAACTCGCGCAAACACGCCTGTTGCTTTTGTTTTTGAAAAACAGAAGGGATGTCTTTCTTCACCATTTTCGATCCTTTCTACTTCAATAAGTATTTTAGTGCACAATAGAGCCAAGAGGCAAGTCTAAGCATCCGTGGCATCCAACGCTATACGGAATCCAACGTCTGGGAAAGAAGCTCTAAAACGAATCTCCCTTTTGGCCGAGCAAAGAAGTCGCAAGGCGGGCTCTTGCCAACTGCCCCCAAGGCAAAGGTGTGATATTTCTTGTATAGTGGGTGTGCTTGTCAATTCCCAAACATTCCCTGCCATATCACACAAACCATAAGGGCTTATTCCAAGTGGAAATGTATCAACTGGTGTTGTCCCACCGTACCCGCAACTACTGTAGTTTGCCCGCTCCGGAGTAACAGGGTTATCACCCCACGGGTATAATCGGCCATCAATTCCGCGTGCAGCTTTCTCCCATTCCACCGTGGTTGGCAGCCGAAATGTTTTACCTTTACTCTGTTTGCTAAGCCAATCACAATACATTAACGCGTCATCCCAAGACACCCACGTAACTGGATCCAGTTCGTTTTTTATTTCCCGAGCAAAATTCTTTAAATGCTGAGGATTGAATCTCCCATAATCCCTCCAAGTGACAGGGTATTTGCCAATATAAACAGGAGCATCCAATGTAATGATTTTCATTTCGCTCCCATAACCTGAGATAAATGGACCTGCAGGAATAAGGAACATAATATCTTTCGTCGGGTTTTCATAGGTTTTGGTGAAATAGCTGAATGATCCATTATGCCGGAAGCTATCCACTATACCCACGATAAAACTACGAACGCCCTCGCTAAGAACTTCTTGATAATAGTCTGTTAGTACATCAACATCATTTTTTGTCAATAAACCGGCAATCCTATAGGCGGCGAGAAATTCAGCAAATGACCCGTGGATAAAACTAAAATGCTCCCCACGTAGTTGTAGTAAGGAATTTATCCTCAAATCAAAATCGACATAATTCGGTTGCTTCTTTTTGCTCTTTAAATCATTCACTAATGAATCAGTCTTAGGAGGAAGAGTGTCCCATCGAAAACTTTTCATAGGGGATCTTAACACATCCAAAGCTAGTATTTGGAGGAAAGAATAAGTCTCACTAGTATCTAATATGAGATGCCGTCCAGCATCTCTATGGATTAGACGGTCAATAAATGTTGAGTACAATTCAGCAACCGTCATTGAGGATGGTAAAGCATCTTCAAGCGTAGGTAGAGTGTCCACAATCATTCTTAAAAGTAGTGGGCGCGTAGAAAGCGTCGCAAGGCGACTAATTTTTTGAATATTGGCCCACCATTTCTGCTCCTTCCCAGTAATAGCTGGATGGCGGCTTAGAAATTCAAGTATTTGCTTTTCTCCAAAGGCTTCAATATAAAGAATATTGAACTTGCGTCGTTGATTTTGTCTAAGGAGTCCAGTCGCAACATCATTGGGAGACAAAGTTCTTGCCGCTTCTTCTTCCAGCAAGAAGAAATTTGTCCTACATGTAAGAACAACCTTGCCTCTTTTTTCTGCATATTTGCTGATTTCTTCGAACCGTCTTTTTACATCACTTTCGCCGCCTGTTGATGCCATTTCGTCAAAGCCATCGAATATAAGTAAAAAATATCCTTTGTCAACCGCATAACGCAAAACTTTGGTTGCATTAACATTTCGTAACTTATAAGTGTCAACAAGAATGCCTGTGATTAAATCCTCCAAGCCCCGATGTGGAGAATAATCACTCAATGGTATATAAAGAGGCACACGACCTACTCGGTTTTTTTGCCATTGTCGTGCTACTTCATAACAAAGGTGAAGACAAAAACTTGTCTTTCCAGAACCAGAATCACCTAATATTGAGACTTGTCCCAATTGATCATTGTTTTCCACCAATCCTACGAGATTAGATTGCTGATCGTCAAGCCACTGATCAAAGAATTTCTCTATTGGTTCGTAGTGCTGCTCCTGATCATCAACAGCATTAGAACTTACGTAATATTGACGAATGTTATAGGTTGCCATCTCGGGTATGAGAGGAATTCTTTCGCCCGCTATGATGATTTCTTCATTACTTTCATAATCGTCTATCAAATGTTCAACATATGTTTTTAAACCAAGCGCTTCGTCTTCAAGTTCCATTCTGGTAACAATTGAGACAAACTTATATCCCTTAAGTGTTTTCTGTAATTTTTCAGGTATCATCTCACCAACAACAATCCTTCCATCATCTAACACACCCTTTTCTCTTTGCTGACTCACGAATGAATTGAAAATGTTAACATCTGTTAGCTCAACTATGTACGGATAACATCGTATCCCCGTCCTGACAATCCTACCTAGCCTGGTCCAAGAGGCAATAATATCCATTATCTCCCCATCAATTAGAACATCAGTCTCAATATGTGCATCCAGATCATCCTTAAGTATTTGAGCAATACTATGCCTAAATTGATTTTTGACGTTAATGTATTGATCGTAAACAATACGATCATTAATTGAGCGGAGACTACCCCATTTTGCAATCACATCCTCAATTGGAACCGCCAATGCGGTATGCGTAACTAAATTCGCGCCGTCACGAATAATTCGCGATGTTATGATACCTGTCACCTTCCGGCATGAAAGATCATACACAGGTGCACCACTCATACCAGGCAACAATGCTGTATCCAAGACAAGATTTCCATCTTTATCTAGATTGTTAATGGTTCCTTCTGCAAGGTATGGTTTTTGATTTAGTCTTTCAGCGAGTTGGAATCCTCCAATCAAAGCATGATTTCCAGGCTTGCTTTCTCCCTTATCAACTAATGGTAAACCAACATTGGGGGATGGTTTCTTGACTTGAAGTAAAACTACGTCTCGATCTTCATAAATCTCAACAATATGTGCGTCTCGGATTGGGTCAACATTGTCTGAGAGGCTGATCGCTATCTCTTCACTTTGGCTAACCAAATCAGATATGACATGGTAAGCTGTCAAAATATATCCATCACCCACCAAGAATCCAGTACCATTTACATTTCCATCTTTTGAAAGAAATCTTATCAAACAGCTATTGAGTTCTTCTGCAACGCTAGACATGCAAAGCCTCCAATCACCGCCAAAAGGAAACCATCTTTCTCAGAGGATTGCTAATCCAACTCATTAAAAATTACCGGTAAGTATCAACCAGAGCCTGCATGCGATTATCTTCCCTACCCATTACTTATATGTTCCGCACACTTCAATGATCGCTATTTAGCATCTAATACTTGGGCAGGGTTCAAAAACCCAGAATGTTAGATTGACACTTTGATTTACCCTTCTCAAAATTTTTACCCTAAATCTGGCGCGAATTGCCAATTATTTGCAACTTTTGCCGCATTTTGGGGTATTCGCGCCGAAAAAGTGTTAATCATAATTTCGGAAGTGTCAATCTAACTTTAACCACGCCAATACTTGCTTTTGCTTTGCCAAAAAATAAAAGAAGGAAATGGGGTTGAAGCTATTCCTTAAAAACCCATTCTACTATAACCTTAAGTGCAGCCTCTGCAGATGCCTTGACAATGTAAATGTCTCCTTCGCCAGTAAAACGGACGCCGAACTCCAAAGTTGCTTTCGAAGGAATTATTAGCTTATTTGCATCTGCCTTCATTGGTATTGTGGCAATTGAGTAGAAAGACCCCATCATTATTTGAGATGCCTCAACAATTGTTGTTGATATCTTCTCCAAATTTTGGCCCGTGCTTTGAATTTCCTTTGTTGTTTTTCTTCGCAGCTGTTCTACGTCTGAAACAGTGTTGCTTTCAACTTCCACCATTATCTCTTTATTGTCTCCGTAAGCAATCTTTATTAGACTGGACATGTCAATACTCCTTAGTGCGAAATTTATCAAAAAGATGGCGCGTTAGTTATTCTTGAATGGTAAAATGGGATGGTTCATAATTACCCATTATTCGCTAATGCACATAGGTAGGTTGTAGAAGGCAAATCGCTTGTTTCGGCCATATATGGCGTCCAGAATATGGGCAATTATGCCGCTTTGACAAGAAAACGCCATATTTGGGATTTGACAATCCAATTTCAGCGAATAAATCGTAATTAGGTAACACTTATTTCTGTTACAAAAAAATCGCGTGGTTTCGGTCTTCCCAAATGTGCCAAAATACTGGCTTTTTGCTGCTCACGGGGCATATTTTGGCATCTTCGTGATGAAATGGATTTTTGTCTGTTTGAAAAAGTGTTACCCTATTTCTCTGGAAAAATGAACCGTCCCGGTAAAATCAAGTAATACTGTCAAACAAATATACAAGGTGATGAGTGATCAATGTAACGGGTCAATATAACTTAAACTGAAGACAGAATTTCTATACACCCTCGTGTATAGTTGCTTTTGGCTATCTTGTAAGCCTTCTTTTTAAAATCATTATGAGCATTTCCAACGGCAAAATGACGAACTTGAGGTAAATCAATATAGTCTTCCATTGAATCGCCTACCATAATAACATCAGTCGATCGCTGCCATTTTTCAAGCAATAGCTGAACGCCACGGGTTTTATCGGCATCTAGGGGCATGATACTCAAAAAATCCATTCGGGAATAGAGCTTGAGATCAGATAATAACGAATTAGAAGGGATAACCGGTGAGATTAAACGAAAAATCTGGTTGGTAGTCTCATGATCTTGAATTAAGTAACCATCGCTAATCTTGCGGACAAACATTCCTATGCTACAAACTCTATACGCGTCTAGCGCTACAAGAATATTATTAGAAATATCCAATCTATTTATTGAATTTATGAAATAAGCGTTATCTCCAAAGAATAACCCAATATCAGTTCTTTTCATACAAAGAAGAACTAACTCTTGAAGAATTTCAAAAACGAATTCAGATGACTGAGAGACGACTATTTCCTGGGCATTTGGCCACCAGATAACAGCCCCTTTCTCAGCCACGATCGGCCCATTCATTCCCAATTGTGCCCACCAAGATTGCAACCTTTTCAACGGTGTATTGGAATTAAGACCAATCCAATATCCTTCGTTAACCTTTGCTTGGATAATATTTTTAAGCTGGTTATCATCGTTCTGGCATGGAATGCCAGAATTAACAATGGTATCATCCCAATCAAAAAGTACCAACTTACTCATAACAGCTTCCTAGTACACTTAGGCGTAAATGAGTATGAAGTTAGGCGGCAAGAGCCTTGCCTTGATAAGTCCATTTGAAAGGCTTTGCCATCGTTCGGTTGTAGTATTCAATAAAGGCCAATACCTTTCGCTTTAGTTCTTGGATTGAAGTAAAGTTGCCTCGCTTGATTACCTTGCGAATCAGGATGCTTAACCAAATTTCTACTTGGTTCATCCAGGAAGCATGCTTGGGCGTGTAATGAAAAACAATACGATGAGTTGGATCGCTCAAGAATTCTGCTCGTGAGGCTTTAGATTTCAGAATACCGCTTTTACCTTTCACGCCTAAATCCAGATCGAGGTCGGATTCTTTGGCAACGTAGCGCACCAAAGATTCAGACATATGAATGTTGAGATTGTCGGCGATAAAATGCCACTGAGTGGTTTGTGGCACTGCTGTTACTCGGCCTCGAATGTGTTGAAGAAAATCCTGTTCATTGCGGGTTGGCTGGGCTGTACAGGCAGCCAACTGTCCCGTGACAATGTCGAAATTGAACATGAAAGCGAGTGTACCATGTCGGATATATTCAAATTCGCGTCGTTCCACTTTACCGGGCAACATGGGCAAATCAGGATGTTTGCGTTCCAGCGCCTGAACACCCGTCATTTCATCGGTACTTTCAACGCGTTCGCCTTGTTTGGCTAATTCAGGAGCCTGCTTGTACAGCCCGTTGATGTCGCTAACTTTGACATCAAAATCGGCTTCATAAGCAGGCGTGAGCCAATACCGATTCAAATGCGGCTTAATCACAGCTTCTTTTTAAAAGCCTCGCCGCATGTCGAGGAGAGATGTTATCAACTATTTTGCGCTTCTTCACTTCATCGGCGATTTCACGAGCCGTCCAGTGTGTGATTGGCCGATCTGATCCTTCCGGCTTTTCGCAAGCCAGTGCTTCTATCCGACAACGTTGATCAGCCGTTATCCTGGCTGGCGCTCCCGGACGTGGCGCATCCTGTAAACGATCTTCAATACTCAAGTCATCCAGGGAGATGTCTTGTAGTTTTACCCAACGATTACGCCACAGACTGACCGTGTCTAAAGTCGCCTTGTATGCTTGAGCAATCTCTTTGTTCTTTTGTCCTTGTGCCACCGCCAAAACGATTCGCGCTCGCTTTGCGATTTGCTGTCCAACTTGATGCCGCTTAATCAATTTCTCTAATCCGTTTCGTTCGTCATCCGATAGGTTTACGACTTGTGCTTTCGGTATTGGCATTCTTGGCTTCTCCTTCAAGAGTTTGCCCTATCTTATACCAATGCCTTATTTATGCCAAGATGTACTAGCGAACTCCACAACCGTATACGATATAGAATTACCGCTCAACATTTGCGCGATCCGCACAAATCCTTTGGAACCGCGAAGCCACGAAGAGCGCGAAGAAAGATTTTCCTTCGTGAAGGCTGATAAAAATTCGCGTCCTTCGCCGCTTCGCGGTTAACCTTTGGTTGCGGCTGGAAGCTGCGCTATGGCAAAACGGGTCGTTATTTGTGCAAAACGCCATATGAGCTGTCGAGGCCCCAGTTAGTGGAAGGTATAGTTTTATGAGAGTGCCTTAATATCATCAAGCAACTTTTCAAATTTAACATACCCTGCTGAAGCGTTAATATGTCCAGCGTTATGCAAAATATTCAACGAAGTATTTAAATGCTTCGCTATCCTATGACCATGTTCAAGTGGATCATAAGGATCATTATCGCTATTGTAGATAAAAAACTCCAAGCAATTGCGACGAATTTTTCTCCAGTTAAAGGGCTTGTCAAAGAAGTTAGCATTTATGGGATCAAAGTCTGGTAGTCCAAGCTTTCCCAGAAAGGCACTCACAAGAAAAGAAGCACGAATTGGTTTATCAAGCATCTCTAATTTTCGAAGAATTAAAGCAGGCCCTAAACTATGCCCCACCATTAGCAAATCTTCATCGTAGTTTCCTATTTCTTTATCAAGGATTTCAAGCCACTTATCAATATGTTGACCTTCTGGTGTCGGAAATTGTGGAACAATAACGTGATGACCTAAGGCTTGAAGTTCTTGTTTGAGCCAAGGAAACCAGTTCTCTTCTGGTGACCCATAAGCTCCATGTATGATAACAACTTTATAATTATTCATAGTTATCTCCTGTTCACTATTTCATCAGAAAGGTTCTGACGTTATAATAATAATTTTCTTGAATGTTTATATCTTGCACTATTTATTTTATATCATCTCCGCCTTTTGAGCAACTATTGTCTTATATCTCCTCTTAGTTATACCTTCTTTTACTTCCGAGGTTTGAAAATTTACTTGGAATCCTGGTAAAACACTTTTAATTTCCTCTTCATTAGAGTAGGTATAGCTCCTTATCTTGCCAGAAAAAAGCCAACTGCTTCTTAGAGCCACTAGGGGATTAATTCCATATAAGGCGGCTTTTCTGATCGTTTTATGTGAATATCTTAGGCGTTCTATAAATGACGCTTTGCTAATATCACAATCTTCAAAATTCTCCCTCACTCGAACAGTAGTTATTAATCTACCAGCCGGACTAAGAACTCTATTCCACTGTTGGGATAATTCCTTGGTTTCTTGCCTGTTGAATCTGGCCAAGAAGGAATCAGATATCACAAGGTCAAAACTATTGCTGGGGAAAGGTAGGTTAAGAGCATTAGCGACTGTAAACATAACACTTCTAGAGGCTGATGAGATAAGTGTTTTGGTTAATAAAAGAGGTGTAGGGCATATGTCAAGCATAACAATGTTAGGAGAGCAATTTAAATCATTAAACGCCTTCAAAATTAACAGAAGCATACCATCGTCGGCCGCACCACATATCAGGATGCGTTGTGCTAGACCAAGGGTGATACATTCTCTAATAGAAGCTAAATAAAAAGCCTCATGCCACTCTGGTCGTGGGACTGCATTGAGGCGTTTAAGAAGTTTCCAATTCCCATGATACCAATAACAGCCACTATCTGAAATATACTTATTCTCTTTTTTGCACCAATTATGTGCTAAACGATGTGAATAAATAATAAATTCTTTTGACAAAGAGTATTCATGTAAAAACTCCAGGCTATCGAGGGTGGATTGTTTTTCAGATTTATTACTTGCATTCATCTTTTCCACCTGCATTGAATAGAGTCTTGTACAGCATCATTATACAACAAAATTATAACGAATAAGGATTGATGTGGCGGGAAGGGCGAAAGTCGAGGCTCCGGTTCACTGCGCCTCCACATTGATCCGAGTGAAACTAAGCCGTTTTGGGGAGGTCAAGGAATTGCTTGGGTATTATGTGTGACCACTAATCCAAGACAGTTCCTTGAGTCGATCCTGATATAAGAGATTATACAAGAAAAAAGGTCGGAGGAGTCAATCTTGGAAGGGTATGGTGATGAGGATTTCATCGGACTTTTCGCCCAAGGGTAAACGAAACCAGGGATGTTGCGAAGATGAGCAGTATCTCGAAGGCCAGGTAGGGAGTAGATAGAGCTCTCAGGTTGGTAATGGTAGCCTACGGGCTACCATAATAATCGCTCTAGCTGATAAAGTTCACATAATTGATTGCGCCCTGGCAG
>Ga0100395_1002471_pt1 | contig 13736 bp, 11 predicted proteins | sample CryGeymeta201519_FD_81542 | JGI IMG/M metagenome (GOLD analysis project Ga0100395, IMG submission 81542) | Groundwater microbial communities from Crystal Geyser aquifers in Utah, USA - Crystal Geyser metaG 2015-19 | ecosystem: Environmental > Aquatic > Deep subsurface > Groundwater | place: USA... | reverse complement strand
CGTGACTGGAGAAGGGGAGCAAAAAAATATTCTGGAAGAATTATCAGTTAAACTCAAGGTGGCCAGAAATTTTAGATTTCCCGGGAGAATTAATTATAAAGATTTGGTTAATTATTACAATTTTGCCGATGTTTTTACCCTTCCCTCAATTCGAGATGAAGAAGGAAATTTAGATGATCAATCAGTCTCTGTCGTGGAGGCAATGGCTTGTGGAAAACCGATTGTTACTACAGATTTCCCGGGATACAGAATTGTGGTTGAGGACGGCAGAAGCGGATATTTGATTAAAGAAAAAAGGAGCGATTTAATTGCGAAAGCTTTAGTCAAGATGGTCTCTTCGAAAGCTCTTAGAGTCGAGATGTCAAAAAGGTCAAGACATCTGGCTCTAAATAAATTCTCCTGGAAAGCGATAGGAAAACAATATTCCGGTCTTTTTGACTCGATTTACAATGGTTAGATATTATTCTCGGGAAGTTCCCAAAATCCTCAACAGAAAAGAAAGAGAAAGAATCGGACGGCAGATTATCGGAGTTTTAGGCAGCCGTCTTTCTGGAACAGAAGAGCTTAGTTGTCTGGATATTGGCTGTTCAAGCGGAGTGATTACAAATTTATTGGCAGGTCGTTTTGGTAAAGTTGTTGGAGTAGATGTGGATGAAGATGCGTTGGCTGCCGCGAGAAAGAATTTTAGAAAAAAGAATACAACCTTTCTTGGGATGGATGCATCTGACCTGAAATTTAAAAATGGCACATTTGATGTTGTTATTGCTAACCAAGTTTACGAATTTGTCGATGATGACAGGAAGGTGTTTAAAGAGATTCGAAGAGTTTTGAAACCTGGGGGTATTTGTTTTTTTGGTGCCAGAAATAAATATGCAATAATGGAAGCACAGTACAATTTGCCGTTTCTGGCTTGGTTGCCGAAGTGGTTGTCGGATTTGATTGTTAGAGCTGGCGGTAAAGGCAGTGAATTTGTGGGGAGATACAGATCTTATTGGGGTTTACGGCAATTGGTAAAGGGGTTTAGGGTGCATGATTATACAACAAAAATCCTGCGGGATCCAAAAAAGTTTAACTTTACAAAACTGGAGAAATACAAAATATTTATGCGTACCATCCCGCTTTCGGCGATCTACCCTTTTATTCCCAATTACATATGGATATTAGAAAAACCCTATTAGTCTTAGTTGTCCCGGTACTGTTTATCATAATTGGAATAGCTACCCTTTTCAGGTATGGAGTAAATTGGGATGAGCCATTTCATTTTATGAGAGGTCAAGTATATCTTCATTTTTTACTGACCGGTGAAAAGGACTATAGTTCGCTTCCCCCATATCCGATGATCAGTCGTGATTGCTTTGATGATAGTAAGCCAAAATGCGACTCTCCCGGAGGCCCAGCAGATAGGGAAAATTATTGGGGTGGAAACCTGACCTATGAGGATGCGGTTAAGCCCCTGTATCCCCAAAACTCCAGTATTTGGAGAAGCTACTATCAGCATGATACTTATACTTTTGATGAGATAATTAAGATGGAAAATGGACACCCGGCTGTCGGAGATATCGCTGCAGCGTTTTTTAATTTTGTTTTTTACCAAAAACTGCACATTTTAGGAGATATAGAGTCATATCATTTTTTTGAAGTATTTACAGCCTTTCTTATTGTTCTTGGGGTTTCTATAATTACCTATCGTGAATTTGGGGTTTTTCCCGCGATTGTATCTTCCTTTTCGCTGGCAGCATATCCGTTGTTTTTCTCTGAATCCCATTTTAATATTAAGGATCCGCCCGAAGCCGCCTTTTTCGGACTGACGATAATCTTTTTTTATCTCGGGATAATTAAAAATAAGTGGCCTTATTTGATCATTTCATCAATCATTGCCGCATTTGCCCTCGGGACAAAATTTAACGCCCTCTTTATTGCTCCAATTTTAGCGTTATGGCTTCTTTTTTATCTATTAACATTGGTATCAAAAAATAGGAAAATAATCAACAAAAAAAATATCAGAAAGATTACCTCTCTGGTTATAAGTTTAATTTTGTATCCTTTTATAACCGCTTTGGCTTTTTATATCTTGTGGCCATATCTCTGGGGGAGTCCGGTCAACAACTTCTTAACAATAGTGAACTATTATAAACAAATTGGACTGGGTACGCCGCCAGAGCTGGCAGGGTTTGTGATTGATGGCTGGAATACATATCCAATTATTTGGATTATATACACAACACCATTGCCCATATTGTTTTTGTCTATCTTGGGAATGTTAGCTTCTATTTTTTTGGTCCTTTTTAGAAAAAAACACTTTGTGTTTTTGGTGCTTATTTGGTTTTTGTTGCCGATTTTGCGTGTATCTGCTCCAAATTTTTCTATTTATGGAGGAGTTAGACAAATTATGGAATTTGTTCCAGCCCTTGCGATTCTTTCTGGGGTGGGTGCTTATGTTTTAATTGAAAAATTGAAGTACAAAAAAATTTCAATTTTACTGATAACAGCTTCTTTGTTATTTGTTTTTTATGAAGTGATAAAAGTTCACCCAAATCAAAATGTCTATTTTAACCAATTGGTTGGCGGCCTCTCCGGAGCGAAAACAAAGGCGATTCCTTACTGGGGGAATTCTTATGGCAATGCGTACCAGCAGGGAATTGACTGGTTAAATAAAAACGCCGAACCGAATGCAAAATTGGGTTTGCCAATCTCGACAATGGGTAATATACCGCGCATCAAGCTAAGATCGGATATTGACTTCTCAAATAGTTATTGGAGCGGACCTGATAAAAAGGGGGAGTATGAGATTGAGTTGGATTTTGATTGGTCACCAAAGACTTGGTATAGCTTTGCTTATTACGATACATACTTAAATCCTGTATTTGTGGCAGAGGTGGATGGTGTTCCTCTTTTAAAAATTTGGAAAAATGACATAGAACATACGAAAGAGGGATTTGGGTCAGAGACGGTATTTCCAGTCCGGATTGCTTCAAAAGATAAAGATTCAATCAAAATCGATATAGGCAGGGAAATTTATTTGACGAGATTGACGGTAGATCATGCCAAAGATGGCTGTGCTAAGCAAAAAAGCGGTTATATAGCAATTTCAGAAGATGACGAAACATGGGCCAGAGAACCGGAACCAATAGATTACCCGCAAGTGCCGCCCGCCGCAGTCGGAATAGATGACGATACCTTTGTTTTTCTTTTTGCGGCCAAAAAGGCGCGTTACATCTTGCTTGATACTATGATGCAAAATTCTTGCACTCTTAAGAGTTCGCATATAAAGGTCATGGGACTTGAGAGGCTTCCTTAGGGTTTTTGAGCAACGGCAAGGTTATATATTGCAAACCCTCCCCTTCTGTCTTTTTGTAGGGTTTTTCTAAAGAAAAAAACGATAAAGTTGGAGATAAGACAAAGTGCGTAAACGAAAGGAATTGCAAAATATCCCGCGATTTTCATTCTTCTTGATTTTATGAGATCTTTAGTTCTGTATAGCAAAAAGACATTAAGGTATTGGCCCATCAGTTCGAAAAAATTACCGAGAGGTTTTATTGTAATGACTTTAAAACCGGCATCCTCCAATATTTTTTTAAGACCGAATCTTGTGTATCTGAAGAAATCAAACGGTGTATCGTGTAAAACATAGTTTTGTACTGTTATTAGGATTAGATAACCCCTTTTTGAAAGTATGCGATTAGCTTCTTTAACAGCTCTTTGGGGATATGGCAGGTGTTCAAGAACGGAGATCATAAGAGCGGTATTGCAATAGCCTTCCTTAAGCGGAATTTTAGTTGCATCAGCCAAAATATCCGGTTTTTCCTTGTTTTTATAAAGTCTTGAAATATTGGGATGATCGACTCCAATATACTTTTTAACAAAGGGCAGCAATTCTTTTTTGTAAACCTGTCTCCCGCAACCTATATCAACAAGAATTCCTTTAACATATTTCTTGACGGCCTCCACGACCATGTATTCGTATGATTTTAGATAGTATTGAGGATGAAATATTGTTTTTCCTAGAAGATCAGAGAATTTATCCCAAACATCTTTCATAATTTAGGCTGTTAATTCTTTTATAAAGTCATTAGAATCTTCCCTTTTTTGAAAAAAGATTATCATTTCCGCAAGAAGGCCGGTCATGACAAACTGTACTCCAAGTATTATTAAAAGTACTCCCAAGAAAAGAAACGGGTATCTATAAGCAATTCCCCCTGTTGTTATTCTGAGGTAAGTTATGTAAAGACCGACAATAAAACCCATTGAAAGGAAAATTATCCCAAAAGTTCCGAAAAAGTGCCCTGGCCTTCTAAGATATCTTGCTAAAAAGAAAATTGTAAGAAGATCCAAAAAACTGCTGATAAAACGCCTCCATCCGTATTTTGATTTTCCGAACTTGCGGTTTCTGTGGTTTACTGCAATTTCTGTTATTCTGAACTTTTTCCTGTCGGCAAGAACCGGAATGAATCTATAGAGATCTCCGTAGATATTTAAATCTTTCAGTACCTCTTTTTTGTAAGCCTTAAAACCGCAATTTATGTCGTGAATTTTTACTCCCGTTAGAATTCGTACCGCAAGGTTGATTATTCTTGATGGTATGACCTTTGTAATCGGATCCTTTCTTTTTTTCTTCCAGCCGGAAACCAAATCGTAACCTTCATTTAGTTTTTTAAGAAAATTTGGGATCTCTTTTGGATCGTCTTGCAGGTCGGCATCCATGGTAATCACAATATCGCCTCGGCAATTATCGAAACCGCTTTGAAGAGCAATAGATTTGCCGAAATTGCCCCGATGTTTTATGATTTTTACATTAGGGTCTTTTTGATGAAGCTTGACTGCGGTTCCAAAAGTCCCGTCTACTGACCCGTCATCAATGAAAATTATTTCGTAAGAACATCCCAATTTCTTTATTTGGTCGACTATTTCTTGATATAAAATAGTTATCGATCTTTCTTCATCTTTCGCCGGAATAACAAAAGACAACATTGGTTTTTGCATCGAGAATATAATATCATCTTAGGTGTGATAAAGAAAATAATCCTGTTAATTGTGCCTCTGGTGTTTTTGATTGTAGGCATAGTAACAATTCGTGATTATGGAATCAATTGGGACAGTCCTTATCGTTTCAATCGGGGACAGGCCTATTTTTGGTACTTCTTAACCGGAAAGAAAAATTATAATGGTCTTCCTGATTTCAAAATATCTTTCTGCACATCTGGAAATTTAGATTTATTTACAAAGTGTAAAGACAAAGGCGAAAGTCGCAGCTATTATCAGTATGATTCATATGATTTTAGTTACTGGATTGTAAACGACAGCGGTCATCCGCCCCTTGGTGACATTCTGGCGTCTTTAAGCAATTATATTTTTTATCAAAAATTTGGACTAGTTAATGATGTATTCTCGTACCATATTTTCATTGTTGTTTCGAGTTTTTTGTTAGTTTTGGGTATTGCTTACTTTGTAAAGTCCGAATTTGGAATATTTCCCGCTATAGTGAGTTCTATAGTCCTTGCCGGCTACCCGTTATTTTTTTCAGAGTCCCATTTTAATGTTAAGGATCCGCCGGAGACTGCATTTTTTGGCTTGATGCTGATATTTTTTTACCGGGGCATTGTAAAAAACAATTGGAAATATATTCTTATTTCTTCATTTGCGACCGGACTTGCCTTGGGAATAAAATTAAACATTGTCTTTGCGATTTTTATAGTCGGGCCATGGCTTATTTACTATCTTGTTAAAAAACTTTCTCCCGGGCTGTCTTTTAAGAAATTTTTAATATTTTGCAAAGAAAGAGCGATTCTTATTATTTCCCTTATTATCTATTTACCAATCAGTTTAGGTATTGTCTATGCTACCTGGCCTTTTCTATGGCGAGATACATTAAGGAATGTTTTTAAGATATTGGGTTATTACCAGCAGATAGGAATAGGTACTCCTGTTGAACTGACCGGCTACATTTTTAAAGGTTGGAATTTGTATCCCGTCTATTGGATATTAGTTACAACATCAATTCCTGTTTTAATTCTATTATTTTTGGGTCTTATATTTTCTATTTTTTCGAAAAAAATTAATAAATCGGGTTTTTCTTTATTTATAATTTTATGGTTTTTAACTCCAATCATAAGAGTAAGCCTGCCGAATACAGATATATACGGCGGGGTGAGACAAATTATGGAGTTTATTCCTGCTCTTGCCATTCTTTGCGGTATTGGAACATATGCCCTAATTAATATTTTCAAAGAAAATAGTTTAAAACCAGTTGTCTATTTTTTGATTATTACCTCCCTGTCATTCTCTCTTTTTGAGATGATAAAAATTCATCCTAACGAGAACATTTATTTTAATCAAATAGTTGGAGGTTTAGAGGGAGCAATGGAAAAGAACATTCCTTATTGGGGCAATACTTACGGTAATGTTTATTTACAGGGTGTTAAGTGGATTAATGAAAATGCTGAAAAAGGAGCTAAAGTTGCTTTGCCGATAGGCTATATTAGTAGTATTCCGAGAACCATGCTTCGAAGCGATATCGATTGTAGTAAACCAAATTGGACCGGACCAAATCGCGGTGGCGAGTACGGGATCGAAATGTATTTTGAATGGCCGGCGAAATACTGGTACAGTTTTCAATATTATGATAAATACCTCGATCCTGTTTATGTGTATTCGGTTGATGGTGTATCTCTTCTTAAGATATGGAAAAACGACCTAGAACATACAAAAACCGAATTTAGAAAGGAATTAGTTTATAAACCAGCCTTCGTAAAACTTGAAAGAAATGCGCTTAACGAACAGCTAAAAATTGACATAGGTAAGGAAATTTTCTTAACCAGACTTGAGATTAATCATTCGAATGCAAATTGTAAAAACCAGGTTTGGGGATATGTTGCTATTTCATCAGACGGTATAAACTGGAATAAGGAAGTCGAACCCATAACTTTATCCCAAGCCACAATGTCTGGGGCAGACGGAAAAATAACAGGTTGGAGTGATACAAATTTTGTTTATCTTTTTGCCGGCAAAATGGCACGGTACATAATACTGGATCCGCAGATGGAAAATTCCTGTTATCTTAAAGACTACTCTGTCAAGGTTATGGGTTTGGAAACCTTACCCTGATGATTATTTGAGTTTTTGTGAAAGAATACTCAGTGTGTCTATGTCCTGCTGGGAGAGAAGCCAGAAGGCAGAATTGGCAGGAAAGTGATCCCTCATTTTGTCTAAGATTGGTTTATATTTGGCAAAGAGAGTTAAAACTAATTCCTTGTCTTTATTATTACCATTTACCACACTTTCGGCTAGAATTCCTGCCTGATAAGCAAGTCTTTGAGAGGAGTTTGCGAAGTCTAATTGGTTTTTGTTTTCGACGAGACTTACGAATTCCGAAACTCTTTTTTCAAGCAAAATTTGTCTATAGGAAAATTTGGCTTGGCGGGAAAACTTAAAGAATTCCGTTATTTTCTCTTTTAATCTTTTGAAAGTGTAACCTGAGCTTCCCGGAAGCGTTTGCTGAACAGGAAGGCCGAAAGATTCGGGTGACTGAGCCACAGAGATAAGAGGGAAAACCAGCAAAAATGGAATAACTAAAAAAAGAAAGGTCAATCTAAACCTGCTTGGCATAAGAGAATTATATAATGATGTGTTATTATTTGACAAGGAATGGAAAAAATATGATTTCGGTGATAGTAACTACCAAAAATGAGTCGGTGCATTTACCTAGCCTTTTAGAGAGTCTTTCGGAGCAGAAATACAAAGATTTTGAAGTGATTGTTGTAGACAATGGATCTGTTGATGGAACTAAAAACATTGCTAAAAAGGCTGGCGCGAGAGTGTTTGACAAAGGACCGGAAAGATCGTTTCAAAGAAATTTTGGTGTTCAAAAAGCAAAAGGAGAGTATGTGCTTATATTGGATGCAGATATGATGTTGACGGAAGATGTTCTTAAAGAATCTGTAGCTAAGTTTGAGAAAAACTCGAAGATTGGAGCTTTGATTATTCCCGAAAAATCTTTTGGGATTGGTTTTTGGGCCAAATGTAAAGCATTTGAGCGAGAATTTTATGTAGGGGATGAAACAATCGAAGCTCCCAGATTTTTTAAAAAATCTGTTTTTGATGAGTTTAGTGGTTATGATGAAAAAATAACCGGCCCCGAGGATTGGGATTTGCCGCTACGAATGAGAAAGGCCGGGGTAGAAATTGGGAGGATAAGTAGTTATATTCTCCATAACGAAGGTAAATTTTCACCGATAAAATCGGCGAAGAAAAAATTTTATTATGCTTCGCATGCAAAGGTCTTTCTTAAAAGACACCCTGAACAAGTTTTTACTGTCGGAAACTTGGTTTTTCGGCCCGTCTTCTTCAAAAAGTGGGAAAAAATACTTTCGTACCCGATACTGTCTTTTGGAATGATAATAATAAAAGTTGCAGAAAGCCTCGGGGCTTTGGCAGGGGCGATTTGGTCTGGTATAATTCGGAGTAAGTAATTTTATGGAGGAAATAATAAAAAACAAAACAATTTTAGTTACCGGAGGAACGGGTTCTTTTGGCAGGATGCTTGTGTCAAAACTTGTCAGGATGCCTGTCAAAGAGATAATTGTTTTTTCCAGGGATGAAGATAAGCAGGGAGAGATGCGCCAAGAGTATAAAGGAGAGGATAAAATACGTTTTGTTTTGGGTGATGTCAGGGATTTTAGGAGTGTCAGAAACGTTGTGAGAGGTGTAAATTATGTAATTCATGCGGCGGCTCTCAAATGGATTACGGAAATTGAATATAACGTTTGGGAGGGAGTAAAAACGAACGTTATTGGAGCAGAGAACGTTATAGAAGCTGCCAAGGATGAGAATATAGAGAAAGTTGTGGCTCTTTCGACGGACAAGGCGGTGGAACCCGTGAATGCTTACGGGATGGCCAAAGCGCTTCAGGAAAGACTGATGACTACAGCTAATTTGTATAAAGATGGGACAAGGACGGTGTTTGTTTCAACTAGATATGGGAATGTCTTGGGATCAAGAGGTTCGGTAGTTCCACTTTTCAAATCTTTGATTGATCGGGGAAAGCCACTTACGATAACTGATCCCACAATGACGAGGTTTATGTTGACTCTTAATAAAAGTGTTGATCTGGTTCTTAAAGCATTAAGAGACGGCGTTGGGGGAGAGGTTTTTGTAAGGAAAATGCCGGGACATACAATTGGCCAGCTGGTAGAGGTTATGTTGATGAATCTTCCTGAGGCTAAAAGAAAAGTTGAAGTAATTGGGATTAGGCCGGGTGAGAAATTACACGAGTCTTTAATCGGCCCTTCTGAATCTGTAAGAACTGTCGAGTTTGGTGATTATTATATAATCTTGCCGCAAATAAAAATTGAAGCGGTTGAGAAAAAGTATAGCGGAATGGGAAGGTTGAAAGAGTTTCGTTACTCCTCTGATACAACAGAGCAGTTGAGTAAAGACCAGCTTCGCTTGATATTGAGAAAAGAGGGTTGGATTTGATTTATGAAGATAGGAATTACAGGGGCGGCCGGTTTTTTGGGCAGCGACCTTGTTGGGAAACTTCAGCAAAAAGGACATTCACTTAAAGTTTTTGTTAAAGAAGGCAACCATCGCTTTCCAAAAGATGTTGAAGTTACCCATGGCGATCTTGTTTCCGGTAAAGGTCTGGATAAATTTTTATCAAATGTTGAGACTGTTATCCATTTAGCCGCAAGAGTTACTGCACCTGAAGAGAAGATGTTTGAAGACAATGTTATTGCTACTTATAACCTGGTAGTAGAATTACTGAAATTTCCGGTCAAACACCTTGTTTTTACTTCTACTGTTGCTGTCTATGGAAAGGATAGAAAAGGTAAATTTAAAGAAAAGGATGAATGCTTTCCTAATACCGAGTATGGTTTGACGAAGTTTCTCGCCGAAAAAGAAGTTCAGTATTGGTCAACGCGAAGTGATATACCTGTAACAATTTTAAGACCCTTCAATATTTATGGACCCGACAACTATAAGGGTATAATTTATTCTTTCCTTTCGGATATTAAAAACAAGGGCCACGCCGTTATTTATGGGAACGGTAAGCAAAAACGCGATTTCCTGTATATTGATGATTTTATCGAGGCACTTCTCAGGGTTATTGATACGAAAAAGGCCGGCATTTTTAATCTGGGAGCGCCCGACAAGTATTCAATATTGGAAATTTTAGAGATGTTTCGGAGGATTATGAAAAAAGACATAAAAGCCGAATTTAATACTAAAGAAAAAGGCAAAGTATTCAATATAAACCAAGACTTATCGCTTGTTAAGAAAGAGTTGAATTGGGAGGCGAAGACCTCATTAGAAGATGGATTGCGAAAAACAATTAAATGGTATGAAGATCGGGAAAAATGAAGATCAGGAAGGTCCTTCTGGCAAATCACTTTTTTTTTACAAAGTCGGGTTCAGTTCACGGACCCGCTAATGTTATTTGCGAGTATTTTAGAAAAAGAAAAAAACAATACATATTACTTAATTACCCGCTAATTTTTGGTAGAAAACCTTATTATGAGAAATATGATGGGAAGAGTGTTTTTTATAAAGATTTCGGTATAAATATAGCTTTGCCGTTGCCGGTGAAGTCTTTCCTTGAGATTTTAAATAGCATAATTGTTGGTATCTTTTTCAGGCCGGATATATATATTGGTGTTGATCCTCTCAACGCAGTTGCGGGACTTTTTCTTAAGGGTTTGGGTTTTGTCAAAAAAACGCTTTTTTATAGTGTTGACTATACTCCAACTCGTTTTGAGAACGGGTTATTAAACTCTGCTTATCAGGTAATTGACAGATTCTCTGCAAGGTTTTCGGATGAAGTTTGGAATGTCTCTACGAGGATCATTGAGTTGCGAGTAAAGCAAAATATAAAAGAAGAGAAGATAAAGTTTTTACCCAATTCGCCAAATTTCGGTGCTTGTCCGCGTTTGCCTATTTCAAAAGTTGATAAAAATAAAATTGTTATGGTTGCGGGACTAACACACAATCCTGTTTTTAGTTTAGTATTAGAATCTTTTGCGAGCGTCTCGCGGAAGCATCCGAAATTAACAATGAACATTATTGGGACCGGCAAGTATGAGGCTAATTTAAGAAAAATTGTGGATAACATGGGGCTTTCCTCAAAAATTAAATTTCTTGGCCAACTTGAGAATAAGGAGGTTCTTAGAGAGGTTGCAAAGTGCAGATTAGGTTTGGCGTTGTACCCCTATTCTAAGAGGTTTAGTTGGGTTTATTACGGGGATTCGAAAAAGACCAGGGAATATCTGGCTTGTGGTGTACCTGTTGTAATGAATGATGTAGTTGCGACTTCGGAAGATGTTAAAAAATATGAAGCGGGGATAGTTATTAAGCCAACAGTAAAAGAACTATCCCGAGCTTTAAATTTGTTATTGACAGACAATGATTATTGGCTTAATTGCAGAAAAAATGCCATTAGATTGGCCAAAGATTATGATTTGGAAAGAATTTTAGATAAAGTCTTTTTATAATTATGAAGCGTAATATCTTTTTATTTATAGGTTTTTTAGTTGGTTTATCTCTTATTGTTTACTGGCCGATTTTTGGAATGTTCTTTTTACAAGATGAATGGTTGAGTTTAGGGCATATTCTGGTCGAAGGGATAAGACATCCTTTTGCGGGGGTTAATTTCATTCAGTTTGTTTTTGGGGAAGACCGTTCTTTAGCCAGAATTTTGGGGATGATCTTTTTTGGGTATTTTCGCCTGAATACCTTCCCGGTTGCGGTTTTTAGTTTATTTTTGCACACAGTTAACTCCTATCTTGTATTTCTTCTTGCTAAAAAACTTATCAAAAATACCCCGACTTCTTTTCTAGCTGGGATAATTTTTCTTGTTTCAAGCGTGGCTTCAAATACTGTCTTATGGTTCGGGACTTCTATCGGTACCATACCTGCCACAACATTAATCCTTTCAGCCTGTTTTACCTATTTTAATTTTATGGAAAAGGGGAAATCTAAATTTCTGTTTTTAACTTTTTTCCTTCTTTATATTTCTCTGTTCTTTAAGGAAGTTGGTGTTTATTTTTTTATTCTTTTTCCGTTTGCTAGTTTGCTTTTTAAAAAAACAAAAACTACAAATTTTTTTTATATCTGGTGGCCATTTCTTGTTTTTTTCCTTGCCTACTTGGGAGTAAGGATTACTGAGTTGAAATCTGTTCAGTCTCAACAGGTACTTTTTCTTACGGGAACATCAAGACATTTTGTATCAACGTTGGCAGTTAGATCGGTTTTATATCCACTGACATCTTTCTCATTGCAATTTATACCTTCCCAGTCTCTTTTGACTTTCGCAAGATTTTTTACGAATATATATTATCCGTTTTATTCACCAGAAGAGTTCAATTTAATAGTCCAGACGGCGGTTTTGGATATATTTGCGGTAGGATTAAGCCTTGCTTTTTTGAGTGCTGTTTTTCAATGGATAAAAATATTTGGGAAAGTTCAGAGGAATTACATCATTTTTTTAATTCTCTCTAGTTTATTAAGTTTCTTGCCGTATGTCGTTATCAGTAAAAATTTTTCTTATCTCGAATCGCGTTATTACTACCTTTCTTTGGTATTCGGGTCGATTATTTTAGCCTGGCTTGCCGGTTATTTTTTACGGTTTAGATATTTATCAATTAAGTTAATTGTCGTTACCGCAATTTTGTCTTTTTTGTCTTGGCACGCATTTATTTTAACAAAAGATATCAAACAGGAGGCAATAGTAAGCAACGAAAGAAGGGAATTTATCTCACAATTAAAGAACATAATACCTACACTTAAAGAAAACAGAACCATCTTTTATATTACTTCTGACAGAGATTATTATATTCCAGGCAATAAAGTTCCCTTTCAGGGAGGGATGGGTTATACTTTGATGGTTTTATATTATGATAGTGGGAAAATACCTGCTGAATTTTTAGCTAAAGATTATCTTTTTGTAATTGGGAGTGAGGGTTATCAAAAGTCCGGAGATTTGGGATTCGGTTATTTTTCTAAACTTGATAGCTTAAAGAATGCGGTTAAAGCGAATAACTTATCTAAGAACATCATCATTGGCTTGTATTACAACCCTAAAACAGGAAGATTGATAGACATATCTCCAAAAGTATTGTCAGGTTTTGACTAATGACGAGACATAAATGACGATAAAATTTAAACAATCGCGGCTATTTTATGGGTTTATTTCATTAGTTTTTATCTATGTAAATTATTCCCATTTTTCTTGGATTATTTTTAATAACTTAGGAGGATTGGTTTGGGCTAAAATTGGGCCAGAAATTGTAGGAATATTGTTTTTTTTGATTCTTGCTAAGTTTTACGCTTCGAAATTCTACCGCAATTTTACTGTTAACATTATGAGTCGAGATTGGCTGACAATTTCTACTTTGACTTTAATTGGTTTTGTGTTTCGTTTTAAACAGTTTTATACATATTTTTACAGAGACGATTTTTATTTCTGGCTCAATCGTGCAGGAACTGGGTACAGTGTATATCAGTGGGGGCCATGGTTGTCGTCCCACCCGGGCTGGGTTTGGGAAATGGTAAGATATTTTTCCGGTTATTCTATTTTTTCATACCAGCTTATCGCAATTTTATCCCATGTTTTATTGGCGGTTGGCGTCTATTTTTTATCAAAGTATCTCTCAAAAAAATATTATGTAGGTGTTATTTCCGCTTTCTTTGTTTTGACAACGACAATTTCTTTTGAAGCTTTTCAGTGGTTATCTCATCCCATTAGT
>Ga0100395_1002444_pt1 | contig 13810 bp, 20 predicted proteins | sample CryGeymeta201519_FD_81542 | JGI IMG/M metagenome (GOLD analysis project Ga0100395, IMG submission 81542) | Groundwater microbial communities from Crystal Geyser aquifers in Utah, USA - Crystal Geyser metaG 2015-19 | ecosystem: Environmental > Aquatic > Deep subsurface > Groundwater | place: USA... | reverse complement strand
TTTTGAAAAATTAACCGGCAAAAAAAATACCGCCTTAGTTTTAATAAAAGAAAAAAATGAAAATCTGAAACACGCCTTCCATAACCTTCCCGGCGTTCTTCTTAATGAAACCAGAAACTTAAATCTTTTAGATACCCTTACTTACAAATATCTCATTTTTTCTAAATCTTCTCTGGATATTTTCAAATAATTGACAAAAGGGATTGTATTGGTAAGATTTTAAACATATATGGCGTTAATTGATATACTTAAAGGCAGAAAAAGAGAAGAGCAAAGACCAAAGCGCCTTTCGAAAGGCGCTTTAAAAGGAGCTAAAAAACCCGCAAAAAAGCGGGCTGAATTAAAAATCGCTCTGCCTGAAAAAAAAGAAATCCGCGAGCCGGTCAAAACAATCCAGTCAGCGTTAGCATCGAAATTTATTTTAAGGCCGCACATTACCGAACAATCGACGTTTTTGGCCAAACAAAATGTCTACACTTTCCGCGTTAGCCCTTCAGCCAATAAAATTATTATCAAAAAAGCGATTAAGGAAATGTGCGGATTCGAGCCGATAAAAATCCGCATAATCAACGTTCCTCTGAAAAAAAGAATTGTCAGAGGAAAAGTTGGCATCAAATCAGGATATAAAAAAGCCCTTGTTTATTTGAAAGAAAGCGATAAAATCGAATTTATATAAATATGAAATTAAAAATTTACAGACCCACAACACCATCAAGGCGCCAAATGACCGGATTACTGTATCGCGGCGTTGTAACTCGTCAAAAACCGGAGAAAAAATTGACGAGCGGTTTCCAGCGCGCGAAAGGAAGAAACGCTTTCGGACGCATTACCGTAAGACACAAAGGCGCGGGCGCAAAAAGACTTTTCAGGAAAATTGATTTCAAGTATGATAAACATAATATTTCTGCTTTCGTAAAAAGCATAGAATATGATCCAAACCGCTCCGGATTTGTCGCCTTAATTACTTATGCCGACGGAGAAAAAAGATATATTATTGCTCCTGCGGAAGTTAAAGTGGGAGACAAAATAATTAATTCCGAAAATGCGGAAATGAAACCGGGAAACCGGTCGCCTCTTAAAAAAATGCCGGTCGGCACATTTGTTTTTAATATCGAACTGAAGCCAGGCGCAAACGCGGTGTTATGCCGCTCGGCCGGCAATTATGCTGAGATTTTAGCTCACGAAAACCATTTCACTCATTTAAAACTCCCTTCAACGGAAATTCGCAAAGTTCCCGATAGCGCTTGGGCAAGCATCGGCCGTGTTTCAAAAGAAGAGCATAATCTTGTAATAATCGGTAAAGCAGGGCGTTCGCGGCACAAAGGCATCAGACCGACGGTACGCGGTTCCGCAATGAACCCTTGCGACCATCCTTACGGCGGCGGCGAAGGAAGAATGGGAAGAGGAACGAAAAGACCAAAAACAGCGTATGGAAAAACTACGGGAGGAGTTAAAACGCGCAAAAGACGCAAATATTCCAATATATTTATCGTTAGCAGAAGAAAGAAAAAATAATGGCACGTTCAATTAAAAAAGGACCGTATATCGACCAATCGATATTGGAAAAGATCAGCCGCGTAAAACCGGGAAGCGCCGGCATTATCAAAACATGGGCGCGTAATTCAACAATATCTCCGGAAATGATAGGATACGCTTTTGGCGTCCATAACGGCAAAGACTTTATCGAAGTAAGAGTAACCGAAGATATGGTCGGCCATCGCCTCGGAGAATTCAGTATGACGCGCAAATTCACCGCCCACGGAGGCAAGATGCAACGCGAGCTGGAAGCCAAAAAGAAAGCGGCGGAAATCGCCGCGGTCCAGCAGGAAAAAGCTCAAGAAAAATAAGATAAAAAATTATGGAAATAAAAGCACAATTGAATTACTTCCGCGTTTCCCCCAGAAAAGCGCGCGCAGTCGCCCAACTAGTGGTTGGCTTGCCTGTAAATACCGCTATCACGCAATTAACGTTCGCCCGCAAACGTTCAGTCCCGGCCCTCGTTAAACTCTTGAAATCGGCCATTGCCAACGCGAAGAATAATTTCCGGCTTGATTCAAAAAATCTTTATGTAAAAGAATTCAGAATCGACGAAGCTCCGCCTTTAAAACGCCATATGCCGCGAGCCAGGGGAAGAGCAACTCCTATAAAAAAGAGGGGAAGTCATATCTCGCTCGTTTTAGAGGAGACAAAACCAAAAACACAAGAAAAATTAAAAAATAGAAGAAATAAAAAAATAAATACATGAGCCATGCCGTTCATCCATATTCGTTCCGATTAGGACTTCTTCGCGACTGGAAATCGCGCTGGTTTAATTTAAAAAAATATTCCCAATTTATTAAAAGCGATATTCTGCTCGTCGAATGGTTGGAAAAGAAACTAGCCGGAATGTATTTGGAAGACATAAACATTGAACGCACACCCGGCGTATTACACTTTGTCCTGAAAACTTCACGTCCAGGACTTATAATTGGACGGCGCGGCGAAGGGGCGGAAAAATTGAAAAAAGATATCAAAAAATTTCTCTCCAAAAACAAACTCGAAATTCCTCCGGAGTTGAAATTAACCATCGAAGAAGTAAAACAACCGGAAACCCACGCCAAGATAGTGGCTCAAATGATAGCCGAAAGCCTGGAAAGACGCCTTCCTTTCAGGCGCGTAATGAAACAAACAATGGAAAAAGTAATGGCAAATAGAGAAGTTAAAGGAATAAAAGTCGCGCTATCAGGAAGACTTGGAGGAGCGGAAATGTCGAGACGTGAATGGCTGAAATCGGGACAGATCCCTCTTCAAAACCTCCGTGCCGATATCGACTTTACCAGAGAAAGAGCTCATCTTCCTTACGGGGATATCGGAATAAAAGTTTGGATCTATAGAGGAGAAATTTTTACTGCCGATAAAAAGAAAAAAACCTCTGATTATTAAAAATAAAAAGATGCGAAACTGTGCCTGAAAGAAAATCATTTCAAAATTATATCCAATTGTCTCCTTCATCTCTTTCCCTTTATATGGAATGCCCAAAGTGTTTTTGGCTGCAAAAAATAAACGGCATCCACAGACCGCAACAAATTTTTGCGCTTCAAAGTAATTTTGATAGAATTTTAAAACCTTATTTCGATAAATTTCGCAAAGAAGGCAAACTTCCACCGGAACTCAATGGAAAAGTTGAAGGAAAGCTTTTCGAAGACCAGGAATTGCTGGAAAAATGGAGAAATGCTTTGAGGCCGACTCTTAAATATAAACATCCCCGGCGCGAAGGATTTTTTTTGGCCGGCGGCCTCGACGATTGCCTCTTTGACGGCAGGTACTATATTCCCGTTGATTTTAAAACTACCGGCAGTTCAAGTTTCGAAGAAAATTCTGAAAAATATTATCAGCACCAGCTCGATATTTACAATTTTCTTCTTACCGAAAGCGGGTACGAAACAAAAGGTCTGGCTTATCTTGTTTATTACAAGCCCAAAGAAGTGAGCGGCGAAGGCCTGATGAAATTTCAAATCACGGTTAAAAAAATGGGGACAGAGCATAAGCGCGCCCTGCGACTTTTTGAAGACGCGATTGAACTTCTCGAAGGCCCAATGCCCAAAAGCCACTCCGACTGCCAATTTTGCTCCTGGGCGAACGATTTTATAGATTAAATAAAAAGCTCCCGAATAAAATCGGGGCTTTTATTATTTTATAATTGAAATTTTTCGGTTTTAATTTGGCGAATTCTTAAAAAACATGCTTTTTAAGAATATAGCTCTAATTTTAAAAAATTGCAAAAACAAGGTAAAATATTAATGATGCTCGTTATAGAAAGAAAAAAAATAGACGACTTAATTCAGACGCTGGCAAAAAATACGTCGGTTTATATTCCTGTCCGCAGAGAGCAAGGCGGAGCGGTTGAATCGGTTTTTGAAAAATTTACTCCCGGAAAAACGATAGATTTTTACTATTTGCCCACTCTTTGCTCAATAAAAGAATTTTTCCTGCCGGCAATTGAAGATACTTTTGTTTTTGATAAAAGAAAAAATCAAGCTGCAACATTAGCGCAAAAAAAACCGTTTATTCTCTTCGGCTTGAATTCTCGCGACCTTGAAGCGCTTACCCAATTAGATGAAATAATGGCCAAGCCAAATACGGATTTTTTCTATTTCAAAAAAAGAGAAATGGCAACAGTTATCGGATTGATAAACGAACCCATCAAAACTCCTCCGGGCGGGGATTTAATCTTGCTAAAAGTGAACGAAGAACAATATGAAGCGATGCCAATAACGAAAAAAGGGCGCGCTTTGACAAAAAAAAGATTTTTTAAAAAAGAATCTGCGGTGATAACCAATGCCGGAAGCAAATCGGAGGAAATAATGCCTCGCTTAAGACAACTTTTATTGGATCCGGAATTTCTATCTGATGTCATTAAATGGTCCTGGAGACAAGATCTTGCAATTTGGGACGAATTGGCAACACTTTGTCTCGGATGCGGAATCTGCACTTATGTCTGCCCCTTGTGCTATTGCTTTTCCGTTGAAGACAAAATTGATCTAGGCGGCAAAACATGTGCTCGCTGTCGGAAGTGGGACGCCTGCACCCTTCCCCGCTTTGCCCAAGTTACCGGCGGGCACAATTTTCATAAAACAATCAGAGAACGCTATTATAATTGGTTTTTCCACAAATTCGTCCGCGCCTATAACGAATACGGAAAATCGCAATGCGTTGCCTGCGGTCGTTGCCAAAAATACTGCCCGGCAAAAATAGATATTGAAAAATATATCCTGAAAATGGTTGACGCTTACGTAAAAGCAAAAGGAGTATAAATTATGCAAAATTTTTATTTTCCGGAAAAAGTGAAAATAGCAAAGATAGAACAGCATTCGGCGGATGTAAAGCTTTTCCGCTTGCAAAAAAATAGAGGGAAATTCGCCAAAAATAGAGACGGGTTGGTTTTTAATCCCGGGCAGTTCGTTCTTGCCGGAATCTGGGGCTATGGCGAAGCGCCGTTCGGACCGGCCTCCCCGCCGGAAAACAATTCTTATCTGGAAATTCTTATTAGAAATACCGGCGGCGTTGTGACGAACGCCTTCCATAACTTGAAAAATGGCGCAGAGGCAACTTTACGCGGACCGTACGGCAACGGTTTCCCTTTAAAATTTTTTGAAGGAAAAGATTTGGTGCTGGCTACCGGCGGCTGCGGTATTCCTCCCATTGCCAGCCTTATCGAATATATCATCAAAAACAGAAAAGATTTCGGACGAGTTTATTTGATTTACGGCGCAAAGACCCCACAAGACCTTTTACTCAAAGAGAGAATTTCTAATTGGGAAAAACAAATTAAAATTATTCTTACAATTGATAAGCAAGCGCCGGATTGGAAAGGCGGGGTAGGATTTGTTTCGGAATTCGTGAAAGAAATTGAAATTGACCCTAATAATTCCTGCGCGGCGATGTGCGGACCGGGACCTATGATGAACGCGCTAGAAAAAATATTAAGGCCGCTTGGCATTTCCGACCGCAGAATTTTCGCCAATACCGAAAGAAAAATGCAATGCGGAATAGGCAAATGCCAGCATTGCACAACCGGAGAAAAATATACTTGCACCGACGGCCCTGTTTTCTACTTTGACGAAATAGACAGAAATTGGGATTAAGCCAAAAATTGGCGCGCGAAATCTATGCTTTTTTTTATTTCCTTCGCGGAACGATTAATTTCAAACGTCAGAAGATCGTCGTAATAGTCTTTTTTCAAGGTTTTCAAAAATCCTTCTATCTATGGGCAGATCGCCTTTTCCTAAGGCCATGTGGGTATTCAAAAGATTGTGCGGAAACCATCCGTATTTATAATCGCTTAAATGAATATTTACAATTCGTTCCCTGTTTCTCTTATAAAAATCAATGATATCGCTGCCGTTTGCCTGCGCCAGATGAGTAGGGTCAAAAGTGATGCCAAGCCCTAATTTTGCCGTAATTTCTGAAAATTCTCTTCCCTGATAGCAATGATGTTTCAGTCCGATAATTATATTTTTTGTGCCGTTTTCCAATCCTATTTTAATGCCGTATTTTTCTTCCAGCAACTTCAATGCGCCGATAAAATCCGCATCAAAGGGTCAAAATCGGCTGATGCAGGCTCAAAACGGAAATTTCGTGTTCATTAAGAATTTTTTTTACTCTCTCAATGTCTCTTTCATTCATATTTTTTGAAGCAACTAGCTCTATTCCGTTCAAGCCAGTTTCCTTAACAAGACGAAAAATGCGGCCGGGATGAAAACCATTGTCAAAAATAGAACCCCAAGAAAAAAGATTTTCCAGAATGCTTTTTTTCTCGGTCAGAATATCCGAGAGATTAACCGAAAGTGATAATTTCATGTAATTCAGTTGATAAGGTTCGTTATGAGATTAATCATAACCTCTTTTTCTTTGGGGTTGCTTATCGCGATAAGCAATACAAGCGCCACTAAAGCGTTTTCGCTGATTTTTATTTCCCCGCTTGTCTTGCGGGAATAATTGTTCCGGCTTAGAAAATAAACGAACAAAAAAGCGGCAATGCGCTTATTTCCATCCACGAAAGGATGGTCTTTGACGGCGAAATAAAGAAGATGTGCCGCTTTTTCTTCTATACTCGCGTAAAGTTGTTTGCCTGCGCATGTCTGGTAAAGCCCCCCTATAATTCCCTCAAATTTTCCCGCGTATTCCTGTCCGAACAAGCTTCCCACCCCCTTTTTATCCTTTCTATCCGCCAGCTTTTTTTTCAACTCTTTTACTATTTGCCTGCAATCTTCTGTTTTTAAAACAAATTTTGCTTTTCCTTTTTTCTGGCGCCGCAAATTTCCATCGTCATATTGCTTTAAAATGGACAACGCCTTCTTGTATGAAAACAATAAATCCAATATTTTTATTTTTGCCATCATTCTTTAATTCTCTCATAAAATAGGTTAAAATAAAAGTGATGGAAAAACTAATTAAGCCGAAAATCGCGATTTATGATTTCACCGACTGTGAGGGGTGCGAGGTAGCGATTATTTCTTTGCGGGAAAAACTGCTGGAATTGGAAAACCGACTTAATATTGTTGATTGGCGACTAGCTCAAGAAAAAAAAGAGCAAGGACCTTTTCTGGTCTCAATTATTGAGGGTACGCCGATAACGCCGGATGAAATCGAAACGCTGAAATGGCTGCGTGAAAATTCTACTTACATTTTTGCGCTCGGCGCTTGCGCCTCGCTTGCCGGAATTCCGGGAATAGTCGCCAAAGAAGAGCGAGAAAAATTCTACAAACAGATTTATGGCGAAAATTACAAACCCGTTGGAATTGACGCCGTTCCTTTAAGCGCTTACGTCAAAGTAGATTTTTCAATTCACGGCTGTCCGGTTAATCCCGATGAAGTCGTAAGAATTATCGAGGAGTTGCTGGCCGGCAAAAAACCGGCTTATCGCGGATGTTCGGTTTGTTTTGAATGTAAACTTGCCGGAAATCCCTGCCGCTTGGTATTCGGAAAACCTTGCCTCGGACCAATAGGCCAAGGCGGATGTAACGCTATTTGCGTTTCCGGCGGCTCGCCCTGCTACGCCTGCTTCGGCCAGAGAGAAGACGCCAATATTCCCGCTTTGATAAAGATTCTCCAAAACTTAACCTCCAGAGAAGAAATTGAACGCTACTTCACGATGTTTTACAAACATATGCCGGAGTGGCAGGAAAAAGCGAAAGAATTGTTAAAATGAATTTTGGAAATAAGAAGATTATAATAATGGGTCTCGGAAGTTACAAGGACGGCAGCGGAATTTCTGCCGCTTTATTTTTCGCAAAAAAGGGAGCTAATCTCCTTATTACCGACTTGAAAACAAAAAAAGAATTAGCGTCGCAAATCAAACGCCTAGAAAGTTTCTTTTTGGCAAGGACCGGCCTTGCGCGAATTGAAGGCTCTAAAGAACGACTATTAACGAGGACAAAATACGTCCTCGGCAGGCACCGCATGCAGGATTTTCGCGAGGCCGACTATATTTTCAAAAACCCATCCGTTCCCAAGAATTCGCCCTATTTAAAAATCGCTAAGAAAAACAAAATTCCCATCATCAATGATTGGACGATATTTTTTGAAGAACGACCGCAAAATTTGGTTATAGGAGTTACCGGAACGAAAGGAAAAAGCACAACCGCCACTTTAATATATCAATTACTTAAGAATGCTCGGAAAGATGCCACGCTTTGCGGTAATATAGGCCAATCACCGCTTTCCATCTTAAATAAAATCAAAAAACCCCGGGGTATAGAAAAAATCAATAGTATAAAAAACCACCGATCGGATGAATTTTACACTATTGGAAATTTCGGGAAAAATAAATCTTTGAGGGATGAAGGCACAATTGTTGTTGCTGAACTTTCGAGTTGGTTGCTTCATGAATTTAAAGACATTAAACAAAGCCCGCGGATTGCCGTAATCACCAATTTGATGCCCGACCATCTGGACAAATATAAAAATATCAAAGAATACTATAAGGACAAAGAGAATATTTTTAGATTTCAAAATAAAAACGATTATCTCATATTGAATGAGAACGACAAAAATTTAAGAAAAATTGCGAGGAAATCAAAATCGCGAATTGTTTGGTATGACGGCGCACATCAAAACGTAGCTATTGCCGTTGCTAAATTGCTAAAAATTCCGAAAAGCGTTGCCGAACGCGCCATAAAAACTTTTAAAGGTCTTTCGGGACGACTTGAATTTATCCGCGGAAAAAACGGCGTGAAATATTATAACGACACGACCGCCACCACGCCTGACGCAACCATTTACTCTCTGAAATCGCTTTCAAAATACAAAGGTAAAATAATTTTAATCAGCGGAGGAATGGATAAAAATCTGGATTATAAAAGACTGGCAACCGAAATCCCGAAATATTGCAAGGCGCTGATTTTATTCAAAGGAACGGCCAGCGAGAAAATAATTAAAGAATTATTGAAGTTATCGAAGTCCGACTTCAATATTTTAAATCGAGTTTCAGATTGTTCTTCAATGAAAAAAGCAGTGGAAACGGCAAAAAAAATTGCCTCAAAAGACGATATTATTCTCCTCTCTCCTGCCAGCACCAGTTTCAATATGTTCAAAAACGAATTTGATCGCGGCGAACAATTCAATCGATTTGTGAAACGGCTTAAATAAGATAAAATAAAACTATGCTATCGAATGAATTTATCGCGAAAATCGAAGGGCACGGAGCAATACATATTGATTGGGATAAAAATGAAGCGAAATTAAAAGTTCTTGAAGGAGAGCGGCTTTTTGAAGGGATGCTTGAAGGCCGCACTGCCGAAGAAGCCCACTGGATAACGCCGAGAATATGCGGCGTCTGCCCTATTGCCCACAATCTCGCCTCGGTAATGGCCTGCGAGGACGCTTTTGACGTAAAGCCGCATCAGACGACAATTCTTCTGCGAAAACTGATGCTCGCCGGGCAAATGATTCAAAGCCACTTTCTACACTTATTTTTTCTCGCTTTGCCCGATTACGTCGGCATTGACCGTGGAACGGAGCTGAATCAAAAAGACCCGAAATCTTTCAAAATGGCATTGATACTGAAAAAAGTTTCCGATGAAATAGTCCATACCGTTGCCGGCAGAAATGTCCACCCCACAACTACGACCATCGGCGGGTTTCATAAAATCCCCAAAAAATCCGCCCTTAAAGAATTACTGGAAATGCTTAAAAAAACAAAAACAGCGGCAAAAAACACCGTGAAACTATTTTCCGGCCTGAATTACCCGCAATTAAAAGTAAATTTGGAATTAGTCAGCCAAAAGGAAGATCAAATAGTTTCAAATAAAAATGCCGATAGTTCTTCTATTAAAAACTATAAAAAAGATATCGAAGAAACGATTAAAGAAGGCTCGACTGCAAAATTCGGAAAATATAAAAATCGCGAAATAATGGTTGGAGCGCTCGCGCGCTTGGCTCATTTAGACACCGAAAAAAAATCCGGCCCTGATTACCAAAATCCGTTTCACAATAATCTCGCCCAGGCTGTTGAGATAGATTTATATCATAACCAATCGCAAGAAATTATCGAACAATTATTAAGAGACGGATTAAAAGATACTATCGCCCCGAAACCTATTAACTTTACTCAAAATAAACCTTTTATAGGAATCGGCGCAGTTGAAGCGCCGCGGGGCGGGCTTTATCACGAATTTCACTTTGACAATAAAGGGATAATAACTTATGCGAATATAATTACGCCGACAGTCCAAAATCTCACTTCGATTGAAAAAAGCGCCAACGCGCTTCTCGAACAATTTAAAAATGAAACCCAAGAAAAAAAGAAAAAACTCCTTGAAATGCTTGTCCGCGCTTACGACCCCTGCATCACCTGCGCCACACACTAGAAATTAGAAACTAAAAATCAGAAATTAAAAAATAAACTTGATTACCGAAACGGCCTTGCGAATCTGGGAATCATGATCGGTGATAAAGACTACTGGAGTCGGGGATTTGGTTTTGACGCGGAAATGACTCTTTTGAATTATACCTTTAACACCTTGAACCTAAGAAAAGTAATTCACAGTGCTTTTCTTTTTAATCCAAGGAGTGTGGGTTGCGCAAAAAAATGCGGCGGTATCAAGGAAGGACTTTCCCGCCGTCATATTTTCAGGAACGGGGAATATCGGGATATGATTCATTTCGCCATCTTCAAAACCCGCTGGCAAAAAGTCTGGCAGGAATACAACAAAAATTAAATGCGAAAAATCCCCGCGCAAACGGGGATTTTTTATTTAATTGATAATTTATTATTTTTATGCTACTATTTCCCGATAAACGGACGTTGAAAAAAATAAAAAATAAAAGGAGGCATCTTTGAAATTCGGGTTGATTTTATTCGCCGTTATCCAATCTCTTTGGAGCATTGAAGCGGGAATTTTAAGTTTCCGTTATGTTGTCGGCTGGAATTCATTCTTAACCTTTTTAGCATGCTTGGCGTTATGTGTTTTTGACTTAGCCCTTTATTGTTATTTGGCGGAAAAAATTAACCGAATTTTAAGCAGATTGTCTTATTTTAAAAACTGGCTGGAAAAAACGCAATCCCAAAATAGTTCCTGGATAATTTATTGTTATCGCTGGCAATATCTCGGATTATTTGTTACGGGATTTATACCTCATCTTGCACTAGCCGGCATCGCGGCTCAAAAAATCTTCCGATTTAAAAACGGTTATTGGTGGCTCCTTATGGGCAGCACCGCTAAAATTAGCGCTATCATCTATGGGCTAAAATTTATTGAGTATCTGGCAAAATAAAATGCCGTCGTGCAATGGCGGCATTTTTGTTTTTTAAAAAATTAAATTGTCTGATTCGCAAGATTTAAATGATAATTCGTCCAATAAATTAAATTTTTCTTTTGAATCGGCGTTATTCTATCGCAAACATAATCCCAGTGAAAAGAAACTTCATCTCCTTTTTTGATTGATTCATCTACTAAAAAGAATTTTCTGATAGTTTCTCCGCCAAACCTTATTTTCTTTTCAAAAAATTCCAAAGGGCTGTAACTTACTAAGGCAATGCCGAAAGAAAGATTTTTTTTGCTTCTATTGTTCAAGTCAACCGATTCCACTTTTCCCCAACCAATGCGGCATTTGTCCATCGTTTCTAAAATATTATTCTTATCCCCCGAACGCAAAAGGCCGGCGCGGCGGTAAATGTCAAAAACATGAAAACCATGAAACGGCTTTGCTTCAGGCATTGAACCGCTAATCAGCCAATGCCAATCTTTTTTATTGATATTCTTTTTAAATCTGCCTTCTATGTGGCGATAGACATCTTTGACTTCAACGTTCCCCAATAAATTATTTCCCAGCCAGTAAGCCCCAACGACTCGTTCGTCAAAAATATCTTTAATGCCATTGCTTCCAGCAATAAGCTGAAGATAAGGCACGGCGCCGGAAAACTGCAAAAGCAAATTTTTTATTTCCCGCGCCTTTTTATCTCCTTTGAACGATTCAAAAATGGATCCTATTTCTACGGGACCGCAGAACTGCAAAACATTAGGGGGAAAGGCGTATTTAGCAAACATCAGTAATCCGTCTGTCATAATGGAATTTCTTTTGAAGAAAAAGTTTAAATCTAGCCAGAAATTTTGTGAAAAATAGCACTCCGATAGTAATCATAACCATCGGAATCAACGGCAATGTCGCAAGGCGATGAGTCACGAAAATGGAATCTAAAAGCAAAGTGATAGGCGCGGCAATTACTAAAATAGCGCTCACTACCGTTGCCGGCGCGAATTTCAAAGCCGAATACCAAGCAAAAACATAGCCGAATAAAACCGCTCCGCTTATTATCAACCATTCTATTTTTATCCACGAAAAAACAAACAATTGCCCTAAGTCGCCGGCGAGAAACAAATAAAAAAGAAGAAAAAACGAGCCAAAAAACATTCTTGCCGAACCCACTGTCAAAGCCGAGATATTTCGCAAAGCGAATTTAGCAATAATACTCTCAATTGCCCAAAGAAAAGTTGCCAAAAGAATCAAAAGTTCGCCGTAGCCGAAACGGAAATTTCCCAATGGTTTCAATAAATAAATCCCAACCAGAATAATCCCCAAAGCCAAAAACTGCAAACTCGATATTTTCTCCTTAAGAAACGGTAAAGCCATTAAAGCCACCCAAATAAAAAGCGTTTTTTGAATAAAAGCGGCGCTAGAGGCCAAAGTCAAAGTCAAACCTCTAAAAAATAGAAGAAACGGGACAGAGCCGCCGATCAGTCCAATTGCCGCCAACAAAAGCCACTGTTTTTTGGAAAGCGTTTTTAATTCCGGTAATTTTCTAAGCAGGAAAATCAAAGATACCAAAAAGGCGGCGGCAATCAGATTTTTTGCCGCAGTAAAAACAGAAGAATTACTCCAAGCACTGACGGCAAACTTGTTCAAAAAAATCGCGAAGCCGCTGATAATAGCGGTTAAAAAAGCCAAATAAATTCCTTTATACTCGTTCATAAAATTATTTATTAATTTTTTTAATCATTTTTAATATTTTCTCGGCCTCTTGTTTGTTAATCTTATTAAGCACCAAATCAGCGTGGACAATGATATAGTCGCCTACTTTCACGCCCTTCACAAGACTCAAATTCGCTTTATGAATATGTTTTTCCGACTGGACTGTCGCCCAATCGCCTTCAATTTTTATAATTTTACTCGGCATAGCAAGACACATGCCAAAATTATACCAAATAAAAAAGCCGTTCGCCATAAGCGAACGGCTTGCGCTATTTTTTCTTTTTAATTCTTCGATTTCCACCAGATATACCAGCTATAAAAACAAAAAGTCAGAAAAAAAGATAAAATTGCCAGACAATCAACAATAACAAGCATTTGCCGCGAAACTATTACTTCGCTTTGATAAATCCTTAAGCCAAAAGCTATAGCTATTAATGCGATGCAAATTGCCATCCACCAAAACATGAAAAATTTCAAAAATTTCTTCATTTTTCCTCCTCCTTTTTTAGTCATTACTCAATTAGTGGAAAGACCGGCAGATTTTTTTCATTTATGTCTCCCACGGAAAACAGATCCACTTGTCTTTCTTTTCTCTCAACCAGATATCGGGAACGAAAATGCTTTGCCGATGATAAAACAACGTGACGATAAAATTCAAATGGCTCCACGGATAAAGAGTAAATCCGGTATCGGCAATATCGTCAATAACTAAAGTGTCTTCTGTAATACATTCCGCGTCCAGAATGAGCGGAATCTCTAAGCGATGAGAAAGGCAAACTCCCAAAACCAAACCGCCGCGGAGAGGAGTATGGATAATGATAATCGGCGTGCCGAAAGAGATTAAAAACCATGAATATCG
>Ga0100395_1002438_pt1 | contig 13830 bp, 14 predicted proteins | sample CryGeymeta201519_FD_81542 | JGI IMG/M metagenome (GOLD analysis project Ga0100395, IMG submission 81542) | Groundwater microbial communities from Crystal Geyser aquifers in Utah, USA - Crystal Geyser metaG 2015-19 | ecosystem: Environmental > Aquatic > Deep subsurface > Groundwater | place: USA... | reverse complement strand
TATCCTACTAGGCTATTTTATCAAATCTATGTTTTGAATCAAACATACTAGTTCTTTTTTTCTGACTTGGTATTTCCGATGAATAGGTCGCGATACATTTCGGACTCCTTCATAAAAAAGGAGAGTCTTATGCCAAGTGATGTCCACCATATGGATTACCTTAGAGCCTGTTTGAAAACTTCGTTCATACGTAACACCTCGCAATTCTTGTCAGCATAAGTCTTGTCATAGCAAGATAAATCATGGTTTCTGCGGTTTTGGTCAACCGTTCATAATCCTTTGCTAATCTTCGGTATCTGGAGAGCCAGGCAAGTGTTCTCTCTACAATCCACCGCTTGGGAAGAACCAGAAATCCTTGCACAGTATCATTTCTTTTGACAATCTCCAGATCAATATTCCATGTCTTTTTTGCCCAGTCAATTAACGTTCCTGCATATCCTCCATCTGCCCACAGTTTCACCAGTTCCTCGTACTTTATCTTTGCTTTCCGCATCACATGTCTTGCTCCTACCCGATCCTGAATACTGGCAGCATGAACTATTGCAGTAATCAAAAATCCCAAGGTATCAACGATTATGTGCCGCTTTCTTCCTTTTATTTTTTTTCCCTGCATCGTAGCCTTTCCCTTCGTTTGCTTCTTCCGTTGCTTTCACGGATTGACTGTCGATGATTCCTGCCGTTGCTCTCGGTTTCCTGTCTGCCTGTACTCTGGCGATGGAACGTAACTTGTCATGGATCTTCTCAATGTTCCCGTCGTTCTTCCATAAACGGAAGTAGTAATAAACCGTACCGGAAGAAGGAAAGTCTTTGGGTAACATCCTCCAGGTAATTCCTCCTTTGAGTACGTAGAAGATCGCATCCAGCACTTTGCGGATATTAACCTCACGCGGTCTCCCTCCTTTCTTTGTTCGTGGCTTGGGTACAAGCGGCTCGATGATCTGCCACTCCAGATCAGTCAAGTCCGATGGATATGATTTGGGCATATCCTTCCATGTTAAATCAAAGTGCCGGAGTTTTCAAACAGGCTCTAAGACTTATGCCATATAATACATTCATAAATAAAGTAAGCAATCTTCCGCCAATATAATAAAAGAAACTTGAATATTTATTTCCAAACTTGGAAATTCCTGATGTTCTACTCCCATAAACAACATCAGTTTTGCCTTCAAGAATTGGTTTAATAAGAGAAGGATAGTCCTTGGGATTATATTCTAAATCAGAATCTTGAATAAGCAGTATATCTCCTGAAGACTTCCTTATCCCTAATTTTATTGCGGCGCCTTTACCTTCATTCTTATCCTTAAAATAATACTGAATGTTTTTTGACAACTTAATTTTTTTAATTATTCTTCTTGTATTGTCGGTTGAGTAATCATCAACTATTATAATCTCCTTTTCCAAACCGATTGTATTGGCCTTCAATACTCTTCTTAAATTTTTTTCAAAATATTTTTCCTCGTTATAAACAGGAATCACTATGGATATTTTTTTATATTTTCTCATAATTCCTTTTATTGACACAGAGACAAATAACCATCAATTTTGTAATCTTTTGAGATAAAAAAGGGGAGAAACGTAAGAGAAAAGAAAAAAGCATTTAAGTATAGAGAATAAATAGTTTTTCAACTTATATTTCTGAGGACAGCATAACTTTATAAACTTTATATTGTCAATAATATTGATACGGGATTTTCTTGAAAATAACAATTGAAAATAATCATATAAACTAATTTTTTGTGCTATTTTCTCTCCGAAACCCGTATTTAGTACATCATTATATATAATAGATTGATAACTTAATATTAGTCTAAAACCGGCTTTTTTTGCCCGGCAGCCAAATTCATAATCAGAGATATAGTGTGGTAAATTTTTCCTGTCAAAATTACCTATTTTTTTAAATACTTCTATCGGATACAAAGTGCCTTTTGTTGAAATCGTATCAATTTCATCCTCTACTTTTTTACTTCTGTCAATTGACCTTATATCTTTTGGTCCGATAGATATAAACTTTCCCTTAGACCAATCGATTCGAACTCCAGCATCCCAGATTCTGATTCTGTCACGAACATCAACCACCAATGACCCTACAATTGATCTGTTATAAAGTTGACTTGTGTTTACTAGGAAATCAATAAAATTGTGATCAAAGGTACAGTCAGCATTCACTGTCAAGATAAAACTCAGGTTATTTTTTGATAATTGTATGGCTTTTTCTATTCCTTTATATAAAATTCCTGTCCACCAAAGCTTCCCATCACCTTTAAGAAGAATTACATCCTGATGATAAGATGTAATATATAAAGCGGTACCATCTGTTGATCCGTCATCTACATAGATTACTTTAATATTCTGGTAGGTTTGATCCTTAGTACACTTGAGAAGTTTTTTAGTATTTTCCAACTCATTATAAGATCCGCAGATGATATATACACAAGGTGTTATCATAGATTTACTACTTAGTAAGAAAAATTACTGTTGTCGAGATGATATTTGAAAGAGGTCTAATTAGTGCTTGAGGAAAAAAGTTAATCTTTCTGGGAACAAGAAAATGTGATTTTGTAATCTTTAAATTATGTAATTTACAAAAATCCATGAAATCCTTAATGGAAAACTGGTGGATATGACCTGTGGAATACCAGGAATAACCGGGAATCATCACTCTTGGCATTCTCCCGTAAAGAAGAAGATCTAAACGATTCAAAATAAAAGCAAAATTTGGAAATGATATTATTTGCATTTTTGAAATTCTTTTCATCTCTGAAATCAGTACTTCCGGATACATGACCATTTGGATAGTGACATTACAAATTGCAAAATCAAATTCCTTATTTTTAAAAGATAAAGGAATATCAATTCTGCCTTGTTTCACTTTTAATTCTTTCTCCAGACATGATTTTACTGCGCTCCGACTAATTTCTATTCCTTCCCCTGAAACTTCCTTGTTTTGCAGTAATTGGAGCAAGGATCCGTCCCCGCAACCAAGATCAATCACTCTGCTTCCTCTTGTAATCCATCCTTCAATTATATGATATTCATCTCTATGTGTTTTTGACTTTACCTCATATTTATAATCTCTATTGTCGTTCATAGATATTTTTTGACTATTTGGATCAATTCCTTCATCCGTATTTTATAACTGTGTGACTTCCACGTTCTCATCTGTCCTTTTTTTGCTATTTTTTCCCTTTCTCTCTCGCGATCAAGATAATATTTTATTTTGCGAGTCAAATCAGACGGGCTTTCGTAAACAACTATCTCTTTACCTGTCTCAAATAAATCACTAAGATTCTTTTTATTGTCAGTAATAAGCATGGTTCCCATTCCAGTTGTTTCAAATAATCGCATATTATTCGCATAATCTTCAGCTACGTCAATATGACTGTTAATAACGATTTTTGATTGGGCAATTATTTTGTACATATCCAATCCCCATGCCTTACCATGATATTTCTTATGTAAAGCGGAATTTATCGAAAGATAATTTATCCCACTCCCCCAAACATCTATCGGAATAAGACTGGATATTTCTTCAAGAAATTTGATTCTTTCTCTATGCAACGGAGAAAAACTGCCTATAAACGTCACATTATATATTTTCTTACAAGGTTTGATAATTTTATTTAACCGTGTTTCAAATCCGATTTTAAAATATTCACTCTTTATCCCCATCTCCCTGAACCTTTTTACAAAATGAGGAAATGATGTCAATATCAAATCAAACTGTTCCAGATTTTTTTTTGAAGGTAAGGGTGAGGCTATCTGTCCTACTAATAACTTGCATATTCCTTTGACCTCTTTCAGCGTATCTGTATTTAATATACTTAGATCCTGAACATAAATAATATCTGGCTTAAATTTCTGAATTTGCGCTATTACGATCTGTTGTATCCATAAAGGTCTGCCGAGGTACCGATGAATATAAGGATACATTTGCAGTTTTGAGATTAAACTGTTTTTCGTAATATAAATATTATTTTCCTCGGCCCACCGTCTTTGCAGTATCTCATCATTGACAATATATTCTTCTGCCTGATGACCTAGTGATTTTAAGTGGTATGAGTAATAGTCTCCTGTACCGAAAAAACGCTCAAAAAGACTATTTAATTGAATATCATAGGATTCGTTTTTTAATAGAGGATTTGTTTTTCGAAAATAATCCAAAAATCCCTGGTAATATGAATCAACTATAAGGAATTTCATTTATGTTTGACATTTGTTCTTGCGAAAATTATAAATATTTATCCTGCATTTTAGATCGCTTTTGCCACTGCAATTACATTCCACGAGTCTTCGCTAGGATTGTTTATATAAGTTGGAAATGCAGCAAGTTTAAGAAGCTCAAAACCGGCACTTTCCAAAAAAAATCTTATCTCAAGCGGGAAGAAAAACCGCATGGTATGACATTCCTCAATTTCCTCTAAGGAACATCCTTTTTTTATTCTCCACGCTAAATATTTCACTGTACAATTATGTTCCAGTATATTCAGGTCTCCATTAGCAACTCTAATAATTTTCCCAGACGGAATATTTATTACTTTTATCCTACTTACAGGTTTGTGATAAAGTACGCTTGGGCCATACCAAAAATCAAAAATAAACAGTCCATTATCTGTCAAATGACACCGCGCTGTTTTTAAAGCAGATAGCACATCTGCGTTCTCCTTTTGATAACCCAAAACTGCAAACATGGAAAGGACAACATCAAATTTTTGACTTATCTTTATATTTCTTATATCTCCTCGGACGAATTTTGGGTAATTGGGTTTATTTATTTTTTTCTTCTTCTTATTTGCTAAATCAAGCATACCTTGAGAAATATCTACACCGGTTACGTCATATCCCCTTTCGGCAAGTATCACTGCATGACTACCTGTTCCGCAACCAAGATCCAATATTTTTTTACCTGTTTTCTTGCCGTATTCATGCATTATTTTTTCTATAAGGTTACATTCTTCATTATAATTTTTATCCTCATAGATAAAATCGTAAATATCTGCGTATATATCTCCAAATACTTTTGTCATGGTAAAATCCTATGAATAACGTCACTAATATAAGTTATTTGCCGCTCATTCAAGGCAAGACCTGAAGGCAAGTATAATCCTTTTTTTGATAGTCTTTCACAAACAGGATATTTTTGGTTCAGAAATAATCCCATTTTCCTAAATACCCCTTGTTCATGCATTCCTAAAAAAAATGGTCTGGTTTCTATGCCTTTATCTTTCAGTAATTCAGCAAAACGAAAAGCATTGATATTACTCTTTTCAGATATCACAATTCCATACATCCAGTATATATTTTTTGCCCAAGACTTCTCTACTGGTAATTGAAGTAATTTTATATCTTTTAATCTTTTGGTATACTCTTGTCCTATCCACCTTTTTTTTATAATAATTTCCTTGATCCTTTCAAGTTGAGCCAGTCCGAGGGCGGCTTGGATATTTGTGATTCTGAAATTGAATCCGGCCTCATTATGGAAAAATCTTCTTTCAGGTAAAAAACATAAATTCCTGAGCGAACGGATCTTCTCAGCTCGTTTACTGTCATCAGTAAGCACCATTCCACCCTCACCGGTAGTTATAGGTTTATTGGCGTAAAAACTAAAAATGCTGACCGTTCCCATACTTCCGCAGGGTTTCCATTTTGGGGATGAAGATTTTCTGTCTGCTTGGTACAAAGCCCCATGTGCCTCTGCAGCATCCTCAATAACCGCTAGTTTATACTTCTTTGCCAATCTTATAACCGGATCCATATCTGCTGGATGACCATAAATATGCACCGCCATAATAGCTTTAGTCTTCTCAGTAATTTTGTTTTCGATATCCTTCACACTGATAGTCCAGGTGTCAGGATCACTGTCAACCAGTACAGGAATTCCACCGTTATAAATTATAGCTAAAGCACAGGATATTATGGTAAAAGCAGGTAAAATTACTTCATCCCCGGGACCAATCCCTAAGGCTTTTACTGCTATTTGAAGAGCCGCTGTGCCATTACAGACTGCTATACCGTATTTGCGATTGCAGTATTTTGCCCATTTTGATTCAAATTCATCAATAAACCTGCCGCTTGAAGAAATCCAACCTGTGTCCAAACATTCATTGACATACTTCTTTTCCTGCTCTCCTATTTCTGGTTCGCATACCGGAATAAAGCTGTTCATTCAGAATCTCTCCTTCTCTTCTAAACCGGTATAAGGACCCTGTTTTATCTCCATAAGAACTGTATCGTCAAAGACGTTAAAACCGTGTCCTCCTCCTACAAGTACGATTATATCTCCTCTTTTTAATGTTTTTTTTGCCACTAAATGCTTTTTTTCATCATATATATCAACCTCGCACCGACCTTTTTTAATAAAAAGTACCTCTTCGGTACGATCCAGATTTCTTTTTATAGGCTTATGAATATGTCGGGGGATTTCTTTTCCTCCTGAATAAACAACGAATCCTACCTGTAAGTTTGATTCTTTAGGAGTAATAAAAGTCGTTTTATCCAAATTTATTTCTGACCTGATGATATAAGCCAGAATCTTACCTTCAAAACTAACTATTTCAACATTATCCATAGACTTTTTATCCTTTTAATAATTTATACCACTCGCAAATGAATTTGCTCGAGTATATACCCCTCTAAGCTACTTTGACAACCCGATGGGTTGTAAACCAGCGTAAGACGGGTATAAGTTAGTTAAACCCGTCTGACATGTATGATAGATATTATCAGTATGACTGTCAAGAAAGCGGAACACATTGATAATTTTATATTTTTGAGTTATTTATTATTGTATTCGATGCACGCTTTGGCCTCGTCAATTAGTGATTGCAAACGCCGGCAATAATCATCGAATGAATAAGATTTCACCTTCATTTTTCCTTTTGATATCAAATTCTTTCTCAATTTTCCATCCGTCCATAATTTATATATACCTCTGGCTATATCCTTTTCATTTTTGGGGTCAACTAAAAGTGCCGCATCACCAACCTGTTCTCTGATACCGCGAATATCAGATGTGATGACCGGACAGCCAACTACCCAAGCTTCAATAACAGGAATATTGGTCGGTCCGAAAAAGGTTGGCATCACCAGAGCCTCAGCCCCTGTATATAATCCTACCAAATCACTATCTTTCACATAATCAAGATAATAAGTCTCTATACTAAATTTTTTTGCTGTTTCTCTAACTTCATCATATGACTCTTTTCTATATTTTCCTATATAAGATCCGCAAAAAACAATTGGAATTTTACATTTATATTTATCATTTATCACATCTAAAGCTTTTATTATCCGTAAATGATTTTTATGCGGCCAAAAAGCAGCAGGATAAAAAAGATAACGTTTTGGTAAATGAAATTTTTCTCTTACTTTTATTCCAACTTCATCGTTATTTTTAATATCTACAAATGAAGGTATGTATGGAAGAATTTTAATCTTATTTCGATTCAACTTCTTATCTTTATCATAAAATCTGATAATATCTTCTTTTCCTACTTCTGATTCTGCCAATATCATGGTAGCCTGTTTGATGCCGTTTGAATAGAGATATTCCCTTTCTTCAAATTCTCCATCTGCTGATACCTCAGGAAATTCCGGCTGGAGTCTGTGCTGCAGATCGTGAATGGGCATTACATAAGGAATATTTACTTCGAAAGATAATGAGGTGGGGGCTGTGTAGATTATCAGATCAGTTTTATATGAAAGAAAATGATTCCTTATCTTATCTCTCCTTTTTATGCTGTTTAAGTCTATTTTCTTATGTCTAATCCTACTTAATCCGGTTAAATAACTATAGGTGTTAAAAATCCATTTTTCATCAATATTTGTTTTTATTACATGCTTTAGTTTCTCTTTTATTGAAGAGGGCTCAAGAGAAATTATTTGAAAATCCTGCTTTCTTAACTCAATGATTAAAGGGTGATTGCTATTGGTGGAAAAAATAATAAATTCGTCAGAAAAACCGTCCTTTTTAATTATTAACAAAGCTTGAAGCATGGTTACAGTATACTGATAAATTCCGCCTCCCTGTCTATCAAGAAAAGGAACAACACCAATTCTCATAGATAATCCTTTTTTTTAAAAACCATAAAATCAACAGTTCTGAATTTTTTTATCTCGGAATATTTTAATTTCGGAATAAGCAGATTTTTAATGATCATTTTCATATGAGGAATTTTCTGTTGATTCTCATCATATTCCGAAAAATTATACATTTTGTGATAAAAATACCAATCCAGATAGTTTTTTGATAAATTCTTTCTTAAAAATTCCAATGTCCAATTAACATCATCAATCAACAAATATCCGCTTGGTTTTAATAAAAAATGAGCAAGAATAAATGCCGGTAAATCGATATAAAAAGTATGATGACCATCCAGGTATATCAGATCGAATTTTTGTTTTTTTTTAAGAATTTTAAATAATGTCCAACTATATGTTCCCACTTCGTTTGAAAGATAACGGATATTTGGAGATTTTAACCCCTTTAATTCAAGCTCCTGTTTATGATTTTCACAAACTGATTTAAAGTCTAATCCTGTATATTTGATTTTATTTTTAGCAATTAATTTTATTCTCTCAAGATTTGGAAATTGCCCAATACCTATTTCCAGAAAGGATTTGCTGTTTTTTTGAAACAGAACTTTTCTGATTATTTCCTCCTTATTTTCCGCAAATTCACTTTTTTTACCAGAATCTGACCTTTTTACTTCTTTTTGCAACAATTGGATATTTTTTATCTTATATATTATCCAAAAGGGATAATATATATATTTCGAATAACGTTTTACATAAAATAACAACCTTTTAATCATAAAATTTATGAAACTGAAATAATATGATTGATTATTTTTGTAAAATTATTTTTAAATTCCTTTTCCGAGTATTTTGTTAAGGATATATTTCTTGTTTTGTGAGAGGCTTGCCGGTACCATTTTTCAGATTTATTTTTGAAAACTGATAATGCTTTTTTAATCTCTTTGATAGAATTATTTTTCAAAGTATAACCAAAATCATCAGTATCAATAGTAGTTTCTTTACTAACTATTGGTATAAGTCCCTGCAACATACTTTCTATCACCGCCCCGGGACTACCGTCAGCGCAAGAAGGATAAATCAAATACGCACATTTATCGACAATTTCGTAATAAGAGGGAGTTCTAGGCTTGATCCATCCAATCAGATGAATATTTGGAGTTTTTTCCAACTCGTATTTGTATAAATTGTAAAACGCAGGACTAATAAGCTGACAGATAAAAAGATGGGAAGACATTTCTGAAAAGGCCTCGATTAACAAATCCAATCCTTTATGCACGTTCCCTCCCCCGGCAAAAAACAAAAAATTATTTCTGGCTTGAGAGAAATCCTTTATCGTCTTATCGAAATGGTCATCATAATATACTCCGTTATTAAGAGTATAGACGCGGGAAAATTTAGAATAACTTTTTGCCACTATTTCATTTCCCAAAGCAATGATAGCTTCAGAGTGATTTAAAGCCGATTCTTCACTGATATCCAGCCTTTCATAAGGATAGTCACTCTTTTTTCTCCGATTAAGATTATCTATTCTCTCTTTTTCCTTCCTATTCCAATATTTCCAATAAGGTCCGGCAGAAAAATATATTTTTCTGCAATTTAAAGAAAGTCTATTGGCAATATTTTGGAAATTGAAGCCACCATGCCCGATAAATAAATCATAATTTTTTTTGGGAACAAAATCTGTATCTGTATATTCAACTACATCTACAAGATAACCCAATTGATTCAATACTCTGACTATACTGCTGGCAATGCCGATGTTACTGAAAGAAAAAATTTGCGGATCAATACTTGTTAATCTAAAAGGTGCGGTAATGTAAGAAAGCAAAGCATTTCTTGTATATCTTTCATGGTTAATTAAAGAAATATTATTCACAGGCTTTAATTGATGGGGATAAAACCGGAAAAAAAACCAGGAAATAATTACTTTAAATTTATAAGGAAGTTTATCATAAATACTTTTAATAATGTTCAAATTACTCATAATTTTATCGCAGAAAGCGAATAAACCTGTCCGATTGTTTGATTTGATTAGAAGATACACCAGATAAACCCATTTCCCATAACTCACTGGCTAAAGAAGGTTTAAATAACATCACTAACCAAGCTTTTGCTTTGGATAAAGAAAAAATTACCCAGAAAATATTTATTTCTTTCTTTTTTATTCCCAATACTTTTGTGATACTCAAAATTATTAGACTTTTTAAAAACTCTAATAATGAATACATAATTTTCAAAAAAATCATTATTCTTCCGAATTTTTTCTCATACTGTTCGTATATAACCAAGCAAGACCCTTCACCTCTAAATCTTGATTTCCACCACTCTCTGGTAAGCCGTATTGGTGGAATATGATGGTAAACAATAGCCTTCGGATGATAAATAATTCTGTATCCGGCGCTTCGTACTTTTTGACATAGTCCCCAATCACCTGGCCCTACATATATTTTTTCGATTACTTCGGATTTTCCTTCCGATTCCACTCCTATAGTATCAGGAGGAAATCCTCCCAATTCATCTAATACTTTTTTTTTGATTGATAAATTTGGTCCAGGAATTCGTTCGACATCCTGTATATGATTACCTAAATCAAATAAACTTAACCAAATACCGTTCATTTCTGTAACCCATTTTGGTGGTTTCTCTTCATATTTTGGTTTTATCGGACCTCCAACCATTCCGATATTATTATTTAGGAATCCTTCTTCAATCGATTTTAACCATTCTTTTCCGACACTTACATCGTCATCAATATACACAAGAATATCTCCCCTTGCATGCTCTGCGCCTGTACGTCTTGCCACAGTAAAAGATAACCTTTTTTCATATACATATGATATGTTAATATCATTCACCTTCCAATATTCTTTAACTTTAATCCTTGTGTCATCTGTTGAATTATTGTCAACTACTACAATTTCCCATCGATTTCGTGGAAAACTGATATTTTCTAAACTTGTCAATAATCGTAATAAGCTCGAACTTCTGTTATATGTTGGAATAATTACTGAATAAATTATTGCTTTTTGTTTTTCAAACATAGTTTTATAATAAAAATAAATTGAATTTATTAGAAATCCAAATATATTTATTGGTTATATTTTTATTAAATACGGTATTATTTATATTATTAACACCCTCTACAATCGCACACGGATGAAAATTATTAAATGGATATATTGTTGAGTATTGGTTAGATATATTTTGTACATTCATATTTTCGATACTAAATTTATCGGATTTTTTACTTATCAATACCCATAATTCATATTCTTCTGTAATATTTAATAATCCTATATTGTAACATTTTGCTTGATCAAGGAAATTTATTATTTGATAATAATCATTAATAATTCCAGGACTACTAACAAAATATTGTATATTCCAATCTGTATTTAAAATATTCTTATTTATCTTATAGATATCTTTATTCACAATACTTAATGAGGTATCGTACAAAGATTTTGGGAGTGCAATAAGTGGTTTTGACCAGTTTAATATCACCCATGGAATCGAAATGATAATAAGAAGAGTAATAATAGTAATCTGAATTACATTTTTAATTTTTTTATTCCCCAAAATTACTCCGATTAAAGGAGCACTTAATACAAAAAAAGGTAGATGAAGTCTGCTATTCCAAATCATCCATTTTATTAGCAAACAAAATAAGAAAAAACCTGATAATACTGAAAACAAATACTGTCTGATGAATTTTTTATTTCTCATTTTACGATGATACAAAATAACAAACGCTATGATTATTATTAAAAATAAATGCAATGGGTTTCCTGCAGTATCTTCATGATTTGATAAATTAAGGATGTGAAATTGCGGCTCTAGTTCACTTCCACAACCCCAGGAAATATTGGGATCGTTTATATTTACATGAAAGAATGTATGAATATTATTAATCTTATCCGTCAATATATTGTTGACAATCGGAAAAGGGGTACCAATATGCAAACTAATATTTTTTATTAGATTTGATGTAAATAATGGCAATGTAAATTTTCTGTTTAAAAAACTATAACAATCTGCGCTTGAATTGCTAATATCTAAAAAGCTACCAGAAAAATTATAATTCCTGAGAAAAAATCCGCTATTAAGAATTAAAATTATACATATTGCTATAAAAATACTTCTAATCCGTCTAATTAAATTTTTCTCATGATTTTGATAGACTAACCATAATAGGAATGGACTTGCATACACATAAGCTGTCCCTTTTGTAAGAAAAGCCAGACCCAAACTTATTCCCATTAAAATTGTATTTAATAGATACTTTTTTCTTTTTGATGGTAAAAAAGTATTTAATAAGAAATATACAAAACATGTTAACCAAAATGCGGTAACATAATCATTTTGAGTACTAGATGCCTGAAGAATCCCCATGAATAAAGTTGCTGTAAAAACTCCGGAAATAACCTGTCCTTTTGTATTTGCACCAAGTAACTGTGCTATCAGTGATACAGTCACAATACTTCCAATCATGGCAAAATATTGCACTAAATTATCAAACCTATCGGTTTGACTTAATAAATGCACATGCATAATGGCAAATTCTGCCCAAGGATTGTATTTTAGTTGTCTTAAATCTCCAGTCGGATAATAATTTATATTATGATTTTGTATCCAATGCATAACTCGCGGAAGATGATAGCTCATTGAATCACCATTATTTGGTGCTGATTTTATCGCTATAAAACCAATAGTTAATACAATTGACAAAATTGAAACGATCCATATTTTTTCTAGTGATTTGAAATGAGGGAAGTGAAATCTCTTATGCCTCACCTTTGATAATGGAACAATTCTATAAAAAATAAAAGAAACTATTGATAATACACTCCAAGTTAGTATCAACCACTTATATGTTATATAAGAAAATATACTTAGAAGTTCTGTTATTCCGGTAATAATTGTTCCAAATAATACTGCGGAGATAATGAAAGATTCACGCCAAAACAAATTTCTCTTTTTTAGAGTTAAAAAAATAAATAGAAAAGGAAAAATTAATAAAAATAGAGACATTTTGTATCTATCAAATATTTAATACTCTCTCCAAACTTCTACATCTGTTATAGGCGGGAATAATCACTGATATAAGAATGCTATTCATAATATCAATTCCATGTTTTTATCACTTCAGGACATTCTCCATAATAACTTTTAAGATAATCAATCGTTCCGATCATTTTTGCCAATAGAATCAATATTTGTTTTTTTAAATTTCTTGGAAACTGAAGTATTCCTTTCCTATATAAATCAATTGCAGAATCTTGAAAAAATATCACCAAAGGTTGAATTGCGGTTTTATAAAGTCTTACTTCGGGAAAATGACTTTTTAACCACAATAGATAACTTCTTTGATCATAATACCACCACTCTGCTGATCTCCCTTTTGTAGATCTGTGCACTTTATGCCAGATTTTTGCGGTTGGTACGAATAAGCACCTGTAACCAGCACTTATAATTCTTGAGGTCCAATCTGCATCTTCATACATATAAAAATATTTTTCATCCAGTAAGCCAATTTTTTTAATTACTTCAGTTTTGATAAAAAATGCCCCACCATTGATAAAGGGAATATCAATCAATTTATTGAATTGACCGCGATCTACTTCATTAAAACCCAGATGGATGGGAAACTCTGCTTTTTGTCTTATCTGACTTCCTGCAAACCATATTTTTTTCTTGTCATGATAATAATAAATTTTTGCCGCAAGTGCGCCTACTTTTGGATATTTTTTAAAAATTTTAATAAATTCATCAAGAAGATTTGAACTAACAATCGTA
>Ga0100395_1002430_pt1 | contig 13851 bp, 13 predicted proteins | sample CryGeymeta201519_FD_81542 | JGI IMG/M metagenome (GOLD analysis project Ga0100395, IMG submission 81542) | Groundwater microbial communities from Crystal Geyser aquifers in Utah, USA - Crystal Geyser metaG 2015-19 | ecosystem: Environmental > Aquatic > Deep subsurface > Groundwater | place: USA... | reverse complement strand
AAGGGATTAGTTGCTGATGGCTACAGCGCGGCGACTGACCTAATCAAAACAGCTCAGGCTCATAGTGATTCCGCAAAGCAGGCCGAGCAGGATTCTCTGCTCGCCTATAATCGTCGGTTTAAAACCGACGCGGAATTTCGCAACTTGAGCATTCCTGCCCGCTCCACGGTAACGGTTTTCAACCCGGCTGGCAAACGGGTTGAGGTCCACACCAGGGAAACCGAGCAAAGTTTGTTGGGCAAGCCCTTCGTGGTTGAAGCCCACGATGACCCTGCTAAACTTTACTTCGGCGACAATGCGGAGTGGATTATCTTTTCCGGCATTGGTTGCCGGATTCAGGTAACCCAAAAAAATAAAACGACTTTTGAAATTTTATAAACGAAAACAAAAATTTTAAAGGAGGTGATGTGTAGTAAAAAATTGCTACACCACAAATAAAAAAACACCGGGTGGTCTTACTATTCGGTGTTTTCTTTTTATCCTTAATTACTTCATCGCCTCGCAATAACAGATTATTGCCCAGTAGCTCCTTCTAAAGTCTTGAAAATAAAACTTAAAATGGCGTAAGAGGCAATGGACACAACTATGCCGATAACAGCATAGAGCATCGCGTCTTTGGCTTTTTTAACTCGCTCTGGATTGCCGCTGGAAACCAGAAAAAGAAAACCGGCATAAACAAAAGTAATTAAAGAAGCAACACCCACAAAACCGAGTAAGGCATTGACAATTCTGACATACAATTCTTGTGGGTCGCCATTTATATGTAATGGATCTGTAATGCAAACGGTTCCCTCGCAATTATTATTGTTATTATTATCCGTTGTTCCCAATGGGGCACAACTTTCTGCAACTCGTACAGGCGTGAGTCCTCTGCAATGCGTATCACACGCAGAAATATCAGCAACTTGTGTTGGCGTTGGAATATCCTTACAAATACAATTACAATCCGCCGCCAAGGCCATTGGCGCAATGGTCAGGGAAAAAAGGATAATAATGAAAGGGATAAGCAGGAAAATTTTTTTCATAGAAATATTATAAATTGCTAGATTGCTATATTGCTATATTGTTTTATTATTGAATTACTTTTTATAATGCTTGTGGTTCTAGGGCATGGAGACGGTGTTCGTGGTTGGCAAAATTGTTTTTGATTTGAATATGCGATAAGCTATGAGCAGCTTCCTCTTCATTTTTCTTTTTGAGCTCGGCCATAAGTTTGTCATTGCTGTTGAGAATAGCATTCTCACTCTTGTCTATTCTTCTTTCTAAATCTTCTCTTACTTTGTCTATCTTAATATCCTGCTTAAGAGCATGGCCTTGTAAAGATTCTATTTGTCCGGCCATTTTATCTATTTTGGTATCTTGTTTGAGTTGGTGCGTTTGGATTGATTCTATTTGTCCGGCCATTTTATCTATTTTTTCGCCAATAGGCAAAGAAATCTCTTGTTTAATGAGTTTGACAAGCTCGCCTCTTTCTTCTTTAAGAGCATAAGTTAATTCGTCTTTGGTTAATGGCTGTTGATTTTGATTATCCATAAGTTTATTGTAACATAATTAAAATAATCAAAAAAGGGGTGTTATCCCCTATTAAAATTTAATTCGGACCGTACGGGATTCGAACCCGTGATCTTCTCCGTGACAGGGAGACGTGTTAGGCCTGGCTACACCAACGGTCCAGATATTAATAATATTCTAGCATTAATTGAGAATATTTCAAGACTAATTAAGCGCTGCGCCATTTCCAGAAATATTTAAGCCAGGAGATGAGATGGATCCAGGTCAAGCGGGAGAAGGCATCTTTAATCGTTCGCTCGCCAGCGGAAAGGCGGTGAGGCAGATGAATGATGGCGGCTTGGGGAAGATACCAGACTTGCCAGTTTTTCTGCCACATCCGGCGGCAAAGATCAGTGTCTTCTAAAAAGAGAAAAAAATTTTCATCAAACAGGCCAACTTCATCAAGAGCTTTTCTTCTGATCAAAAAACAGCCGCCAAGCACCCAATCAACCTGCTTTGGTTCTCTTAGCTCGTCAGATGAATATGAAAATTGCTGCAAATGTCTTTTGCCTGCTGATGTTGTCCCGAGCCATGTGCGGCGATAAATAAAAGTCAATAATTTTGGCCAGTGATAGCATGTGTTTTGTCTGGTGCCGTCTGGATTGATCATTTTTGGCGCTGCTATAGCAACCCGTGGATTTTGGTTTAGGAAGTCAACTAATTTTTGAGCTGACTCTTGATTTAAAGTAATATCAGGGTTGGCGATTAGCAGATAATCCCCCTTTGATTGTTTAATACCCAGATTATTGCCAGCGCCCATGCCAATATTTTTAGGACTGCTAATAAATTTAACGACTGGGAATTCTTTTTTTAATAATTGATTAAGGCCGTCGTTTGAAGCATTATCAATCGCTAAAATCTCCCAGTTAAAATCAAAATTAAAATTGAGTACATTTTTAAGGAAGTACTTGACTAAGTTCTTATTTTTGTAATTTAAAACGATAATACTTAGTTTCATATTATTGAAACCATTGCTGTATTTCTTCGGGTTTTACTTTTCTAATTCTCATGTTAAATCTTCTTTTTTGTTTGACAATTTTTCTTAATTTGATTAAATCGCGGATTGTCCGCCTTAAAGTTGAATTTTCTAATATTAACACATACAAAAATTTTTTCAACTCGTAGAAAAAGATAAAGGGGAAATGCCTAAAAACATTGATTTTCAAGCTATTTTTCCGGAGCAATAAAAGATGATTGCGGTAGGAAAAAAAATTGACAAAATCCTCTTTTTGGCGGCGATGCCTGATAATGTTCCAATCACTGACTTTGCCCTGGGAGCAGGCGCGGCGGTGATGATAGCCAATGGCTTTGGGAGTATAAATTACCAGCCAGCCGTTAAGGCGCAAACGCCAGGCCAGATCAATGTCTTCCTGATACATAAAAAAATCATGGTCAAAATATTCTGATTCAAATTTAATTTGCTCCAAAGCGCTTCTCCTATACATCACGCAAGCGCCGCTAATGCCGAAGACCTGTTCCTCCTGATTGTATTGCCCATGGTCAGTTTCCCCTGTTCCGCGCTCAATAAAACGTCGGTTTTTAAAAGCTTGGATGCCGGTGCTGTCAATAATATTAGTTTTTTCCAAGTTTAACAAATTATCCCCATCCCAACTGGAAATTCTTAGCTGATAAAGCTTGCCGCCGACACTGCCGATGGTTTGGTCGGAGTCTAAAATTTTAACGGTTTCTTTAATATAGTCTTGGTGCAAAATAACGTCCGGATTCATCATGAGAATATATTCCCCGCTGGTCATTTTAATTGCCTGGTTCCAGGCGCGGCACAACCCAATGTTGTTGATATTTCTCAAAAGATGGACGGTAAAAAAATTATCTTTGATAAACTTAACAGTCTTGTCACTGGAACCGTTGTCCACAATAAAAATATCAGGCGTTAATCCTTTTTCTTTAAAATATGATTGCTCAAAAATACTGTCCAGAAAGTCTGGCAGGTATTTCATTGAGTTATAGGTGACGATGATGATTGAGACCTTCATAAAAATTTTAAGTTATAAATTATAAATTTTAAAATAATTTTTAATGTCTTAATTTTCAATTTTAAAATTATCTTGCAAAACAAATATGGAAATAATCAAAATAAATCCTATTCCTAAGGGATGGTTAAGATAAGGAGTAAAAATATTTACGGCCAACAGCGAAATAAACGCCAAAAAAATACCTAGTCGTAATCTGTAATCCGTAACTCGTAACTCGTAATCATTTTTATTTAAAATATTCTGCCATAAAATTTGCAATATCTTAAATATTAATAAGAGATAAATAAATACACCGACAAGTCCTATTTTTAACAGCAAGTCCAGATATGCCCATTCAAAGGCATAGGTAGTGTATTCTCCGCTGGCTCCGGCGGTGGCGGCCAACAAACGCTGGTCAACACTTTTATAAGTAACGGTAGTGCCAAAGCCAGAACCGATAACAGGATGCTTGATAATGCTTTGGGCCAATGGTTTTAACATATTTATCCTTGAAGAACCGGCGGCTTCAATTATTGTGGCGCGTTTAGAAATTAATGAGCCGAGATTGTCACCGGAGATTTTGGGAGGCATGGCAATTATGACAAAAATTATAGCCAAAGATAGAACGGCGATGACAACTATTTTTAAAATTTGCCTGAGAATTTGTTTTCTTTGATAGAGCAATAAGTAGAGGCCGTAAATACCGAATCCAGCTGCCAGGCCTAACCAAAAACTGCGGGAAAAGCTGATTATCACGGCGGAAAGAGAAGTTGTGAGTAAAATAAACTTATCATTGCGAGCCACGAAGTGGCGTAGCAATCTCGCGAAGTTTTTGTGAGCCGGGATCGCTCCATCGTCCCGCTCAGGATGAGACTCCTCGCGATGACAAATTGGCAACAGAATAAAAAATGCAAGCAGCGCATAAACTTGAGATTGAATAAAGATGCGGTAAAAATTGCTACTCATCATGGTTATTTCCCCGACACGAGTGTCGCGCACCCAGAGATAAACTTCTGGCAATGCCCAGATAAATTGGTGGGAAAAAATATATAACAGGAGCATTGTTTTTATAATCAACCAGCTAAGGGCGGCCAAGACAACCTTGGAAAAATCCGGCCAAAAATTTTCTTTTTTTGAAAGGGTGATTAAAGGTAAAAGATAGAGGAAGAATAACCAGTTATTAAAATCTAAAAATACATTGCCGAAATCATTGCCGCGGATTATGGCCCAAACAAATCCCCAAACTAAAACGATTGCCAGCGCGGCGTAATATTTAAAAAATTTGAATGTTTTTAGCTCTAACCAATAACTTTTTAATCCCCCATTTTTAACAACATGGCACAGCCAAGCAAACATGACAACCATAAATATGCCGAGGCGCACAGAAATTAAAGTGCTGCCATATTCCAAAGAAAATAAATAGCCATAGGAGCCGATAATCAATTCGCCCCCAGCGATCAGTATGCCGTATTCAAGTTTTTTAAGAGAAAGGACTAAAGTAATGGCTAGCACAAATAAAAAAGCAGCCAAATTAAATTCTGGTAAAAGCCAGGCGAAAATTGACAGGAGTTCACTGAAGATAAGGAAAATCAGAGTGGTTCTAAAATAATTTTTTGGCATTTATTTTTTTCCAGTAATTTATAATTACAGCCAAGAATAGACTGATCGGCTGAAAAAACCACAAAACTAACCACTGCCATTTAGGCTGATGTGTCCAGAAATAGTGCTGGACTGAATGATCCCAAATAAGTTGTTTGCGCCAGTCAAGTTGTTTAAAGCTGGCAGCGCCGTGATGATAGATTTTAATTGCCGGTGTATAAATGACTTTTAAGCCGGCATCTTTGGCCCGTTGGCAAAAATCTACCTCTTCAAACCAAAGATAATATCTGGCATCAAAACCGCCGATTTTTTCTATGACAGATTTTTTTGTTAGAAAAAATGCGCCCATAACTTGGTCAACCGCGCTTTCTTTGGCGTAATCAAAATCTTTGGCCAGATATAAATTGAGACTTTTTTTAAAAAATGACAGGTGATGGAGTTTTAGCTGAATTAATAATTGGTCTTTTAATGACGGGAAGCGGCGGATTGATTCTTGGAGCGAATGGTCAGGATTTAAAATTTTACCGCCCAAAACCGCCCAATCATTATGCTGGCCAAAAACCCTGACGATTTTTTCCAGGGAATTATCAATCAGCTCTGTGTCAGGATTGAGCAACAAGATATTTTGTCCCCGAGCTTGCTCCAAGGCTTGATTATTGGCATAAGCAAAACCAGTATTTCTTTGATTGGCAATCAGCCGCACTTGCGGAAATTCCTGCTGTATCATTTTCAGAGAACCATCTAGTGAGGCATTATCAACAACAAAAACCTCAAAATTAATGTTTTGAATGTGTTGGTATATTGAAATAAGGCATTTTTTTAATAAATCCCTGACATGCCAGTTGACAATAATAATAGATAAGTCCATGGTTTAATATTAGCAGAGATAGTATTTGGGGAAAAGAGGGGTATAAAAATGTGTAAAAATAGGGGTTGCTTTTAATGATGCAAAAATGGTAAGATTAAAATGAATTTTCAAGATAAAAAATATGGCCGAAAATCTACGTATGCCGCCGCAAAACTTAGAAGCTGAACAGTCTGTATTGGGCAGCCTGCTGATAGATAAGGACGCGATCACTAAAATTGCGGATGTTTTGACACCGCAAGAATTTTATAAAGACGGCCACAGAATAATTTATGAATGCATGCTAGAGCTATACGGCGCCAAGGAGCCGATTGATCTGCTCTCTTTAGCATCAAAACTTGATGAAAAAAAACAGTTAGAAAATACTGGCGGCCGGTCATATCTGATTAATTTAACAAATGCGGTGCCAACTTCGGCCAATGTGGCGCATTACGCCAAGATTATCAGAAAAAAAGCGATTCTGCGGAAATTGATTACCACGGCAGCGGAAATACATGAAATGGGTTATCATGAAGATGATGAGGTTGATCGACTGCTAGACGAAGCGGAAAGCAAATTGTTTAAAATTTCTGAATGGTTTTTAAAACCGGAATTCAGCTCAATCAAGAGTTTGCTGTCCGAGGCGTTTGACAGAATTGATGAGCTGCACAAGGAAAAAGGGAAACTGCGGGGACTGCGCACCCATTATCGTGATTTGGATAGAAAGCTGGCTGGTTTGCAAAAATCTGACCTGATAATCTTAGCCGCTAGGCCGAGTATGGGTAAAACAAGCTTCGCGCTGGACATTGCCAGACAAGTGGCGGCAAAAGAAAAAATCGGCGTAGGCATATTTTCATTGGAAATGAGTAAAGATCAACTGGTTGACAGAATGCTCTGCGCGCAAGCTGGAGTGAGTTTATGGAAGCTACGCACTGGCAACCTGTCAGACAGGGAAATTCCCGGACAGGAATCTGATTTTTCGCGCATTGGCCATGCGATGGGAGATTTGTCTGAAGCGCCGCTCTATATTGATGATTCGCCCATGTCTAATGTCATGGAGATCAGGACCAAATGCAGAAGATTGCAGGCAGAGCATAATTTGGGATTGGTGGTGGTTGATTATTTGCAGCTGATGGAAGGCAGGGGCGGAGCGGCCAGTAATATTGATAATCGGGTGCAAGTGGTCTCGGAGATTTCACGCGGCCTAAAATCAATTGCCAGAGAATTAAATATTCCGGTACTGGCGTTATCACAGATGTCGCGCCAGGTTGAACAGCGCCCAAGATCAATTCCTCGGCTGGCAGATTTACGCGAGAGCGGCAGTTTAGAGCAGGATGCCGATGTGGTGATGTTTATTTATCGTGAGGAAATGTATAAAAAAGATACCAGCAGGCCGCACATTGCCGACATTATGATCCAAAAACACAGAAACGGCCCGACTGGGACAATCTCACTATTTTTTGACGAAAATACAGTCAGTTTTAAAAATTTAGAGCAACGGGTGGAAGAGCTGGAATATTAATGATCAATATTAATAAATAACTTAAAAAGTATGTTTAATAAACTGAAAGATTTAGCTGAAATGAAAAAGCAAGCCAGCGCCATGCGGGCGATGCTGGCCCAAGAAAAAATTGAGGCTGAAAATCACGGGGTAAAAATTGTCATGAATGGCAATCAAGAGGTTTTACAAGTGGAAATTAACCCAGCGCTAAACCGCGAGGAACAAGAAAAATATTTAAAAGAAACTTTTAATGAGGCCGTAAAAAAAGTGCAACGTTTGATGGCACAAAAAATGATGGCCGGCGGATTTGGTTTTTAATTAAATGCAATATCCTGAAGTAATTCAAAATTTAATAGATGATTTCACAAGCCTGCCGGGCATCGGCGGAAAAACCGCGGAGAGGCTGGTTTTTTATTTGATAAAAAACGGCGGGCAAGAAGAACTGCAGCAATTCGGAAAAAATCTGATGAATTTAAAAACCACCATTAAAACCTGCCGGGAATGCGGCAACTATAGTCTAAATGAATTGTGCGACACTTGCCGGAATATTAAACGCGACAAAAAATCCATCTGCGTCGTGGCTAATGCCGAAGACATAAAATACCTGGATAATACGCATTCATTCAATGGGGTTTACCATGTGCTGGGAGGACTATTAAACCCGTCGGAAGGAGTTACCCCGGATAAACTACGTATCAAACAGCTTCTGGCAAGGCTACGTAAAGACAAAACCAATGAAATAATACTGGGATTAAATCCTACCATAGAAGGCGAATCAACCATTATTTATCTCAAAAAAAAATTAAAAGAAGATTTTCCGGAAATAAAAATAACGCGCTTGTCGCGCGGCCTGCCCATGGGCGGTGATTTGGAATACGCTGACGAAATTACGCTCGCCAGCGCGATCAACAACAGAATTGAGATATAATCGCATAAAAATTTTGTTTTATAAAAGCTCACCGGAATGCGGTGAGCTTTATTATTATACTAAACAATAAAATTATGCTGCTGCCTTGTTTTTTAATTTATCTGATCTTTGTTTATTCATTTTGGCCCAAATATCGTTTTGGTGTTTCTTTTCTTTTAATATCTGGAATAAAAATTGTCGATGATCCGAGGTTAACACCCCAAGATTGTATTTTCGAATAAATTCAGGCGGTGAATTAACTACTTTTATTTTTCTTGGGTCTAAATCTTCTTTCATTCTAAAAGTTTTAAGCTGATCTTTGCCTTTTTGCCATTCAGCCTTTAACCTTTTGTATTCATCATCGTCCCCTTTAAGTCGCTTTTCAGCCGCCATAAGAGTAAAAGTGCTGTCAACTTCATTTTGCAATTCAAGATAGTCCGATAAACTATCAACAAAATAAGGTGTAAGTCCTTGAATCTGTTTCAATCCAAAACCATGTTTCCGTTCTATCTCCCGCCATGTTTTTGCCTCTTTCTCCACCGCCTCTCTTTTAATTTCCTTTTGTTGTTCATCGGGGAAAAATTCTTTTTTAAAATAATCCAGATTGTCGTGAATACTGGCCAAAGCGGCTAAATCTTGATAAACTTTGTTAAAGAGAAATTCAATTTGAGAAAACGGCATTTTTTGTATCTCGCTTCTATTGAGCTCTCTGAAATAATTATTGAAATGGTCTACGGTTTTCTGGTGTTTCTGTTTTTGCCAAGCGTGCGCTGTTTCAATGCGCTTATTATTTTGGGTATCTCCGTTCTCGGCAAAATTTACGGAATAATTTATTTTTCGCGATTTCGATCGGTCGCTTGTTTCAAGTTTCTTGGCATCGGCAATGATGTGAGCGGCTATCTCTTTTAGTAACGGGTTTTTAATCGACTTGGCGTTTTCTTCGGCAACCGCGTAACAAACTTCAAAATTAGACTCAAACTCGTCATCGTCTGAACCATTTTGCCTTTCTCTGTCTATACGTTCCAGTATTGCATCCTCACTAAATTCATCTGTACTGTCCGGTATCTGATCAGCTGGAATAAATTTATGATTATCTTTTATTTCATACCACAAATCTTCTTCTCGCACATCGGGCATTAGATCATCATCAAAGCCCTGATGCGGGCCGAGACCTTTTCCCAAGGGAGGTGAATTTGGTTTGTCTTTTTTTGAATAAGCTTCAGTGTCCACGTCTTCCGGAGGCATAAAAGCTCGTTCTCTATATGTAGATTGTCTGGACATAAATTAAAAATTAATTTTAAAACCTCAAAAAATTTGAGACTTTAATTAACTAATAGATAAAATTTCCACTTGCGTAAACGGCTGGCGATGGCCGTAAACTTTATGATAGCGCGTTTTGGCTTTGTAATGGACCACGCGGATTTTTTCAGCCCGGCCTTGATTAAGAACTTTTGCCTCAACTTTGGCAGCTGCTAAAGTCGGGTTGCCGAGTTTTAAGCTTTGACCGTCCTGATCACTGGTCATTAAGACTTCAAAATCAACTTGAGCGCCATCTTGGGCGTTAAGCTTTTCTACTTTTAATTTATCATTTGGCTGAACAATATATTGTTTACCGCCGGTTTTAATGACTGCGATTTTGTTATTCATAGTTTTATAGTTTACCTCTACTTATATTTAAGCGCATCTGGCGGAATAAGTCAAGAAAAAATTTTAAATTATGCAAAGTGGCCAGGCGGATGGCTAATGGTTCGCCTGCCTTAAATAAATGGCGCAGATAGCCAAAAGTGTAGCCGCTGGAAAGTAATTGTTTGCTGTGACTGAATTTTGAGTTGGTAATATTTAAAATTCTATAAAAATCTTTTCCAAAATTTTGACTTTTGACTTTTGACTTTTGCATTTGATACAATCGGCCATGCCTTGCTTCGCGGGTGGGAATAACGCAATCAAACATATCAACTCCCCTTTTAACCGCTTCAATGATATTTTCTGGGCGGCCAACTCCCATCAGATAGCGGGGTTTGTTTTCTGGCAAATAATCCATAAGATAATCTAAAACTTGATACATTTTTTTATTCGGCTCGCCGACCGCCAGTCCGCCGATGGCTAAACCGTCAAAATTCAATTGGGATAAAAACTTGGCTGATTTTATTCTTAAATCTTTATAGACAGAACCCTGAACAATCCCAAATAACAGGCTTTTTTTAGGTGGCGCCCCTTGAGTTTTATGTTTTTTCAATGATCTTTCTGCCCAATTATGAGTAATCTCCAAGTCTTTTTCCGCTTGGCTCTTGGCGCAGGGATAAGGCGAACAGACGTCCAAAACCATTTTGATGTCACTGCCAATGATGTCTTGGATGTCTTGGACTTTCTCCGGAGTAAATAAATGTTTTGAACCGTCAATAAAGGACTGGAATTCCACGCCACGGCTGGTAATTTTCCTTAGACTGACGGCTTCTCTTGTTTTTTCAGACAAGGAAAATACCTGATAGCCGCCTGAATCAGTCAGAATCGGACCAGACCAATTCATAAATTTATGCAAGCCGCCGAATTTCTTGAGTATTTTTATGCCGGGTTGCAGATAAAGATGATAAGTATTGGCTAGCAAAATCTGGCTGCCAAGCTCTGCCATTTCTTCGGAACTGACGGCTTTGACAGAACCTTTGGTGGCAATGGGCATAAAAAAAGGAGTGGCTATATTGCCATGGCTTGTTTTAAGAATGCCTAAACGGGCTTTAGATTTTTTTGAGTGTTTTATGATTTCAAACATCTTAAAAATTCTTTAGTTTTTATTGCTGTTTCTAGATTATTTTCCAATTCTTGATCTAATATCTTATTTAATTCAACTAAATTCTGATTGATTTGGTTATTTTTTATTATATTTTTTATATTATTTTTAATAATATATTCTATGCCATTTTTTAACTTCTCCTTTTGTGCTGGATTAAAGCCGAGAAAATGAAGTAATTTATAGCCAAAACTGATGCGGGCGATTTTTAATTCGCCCTGGTTTGCATTAAGAAAATCCAGTGATTTTTCTAATAACTGAAAAATATTCTGGTCGGCATGATCTTCTTTGGTTAAACGGTCAATGAGTTCAATAAAATAATAAGCATAAGCGGTTAGCTGAATGTCTGATTTAATTTTTGCATAGCTTTTGATAATTTGCGCGCCGATGAGCTGGTCAATCTGCTTACCATAGGTAATATTGAGGTAAGACAAAGTAACCGGCTCAAGATGGCCGGCTAACTTGCTTAATATTTTTTTAGCGCCTTTGGCCTGAAGAATCGCTTTCCCCTTTTCCTTGGAATAGACCGCAATGAGCAAATCATCCTCGCGAAAATCTTGGCGCTTTAAAATTATGGCCTTCAAATTGTAATAGGCACTCATGTTAAATTTTTGAAATTTTCATGTCAACTTCAATATCGTTAATTTTGATTTTGTCTAATTTCTGATCAACCAATTTTAATTCACTGGCTAGAACTGACTTTTTCAATTCGCCGCCCTTTTTAGCAAAAACCGCGTTAATTGTTTTGTCAGCAGAATTATATTCTACCACTACCCTATCCTCAATGGTTAATTTCATCTTTTTTCTCATACCGTTGATGGTACGGGTTAATTCGCGTAAAATTCCTTCTTCTTTTAATTCATCAGTGAGTTTGGTGTCCAGTTCCACCGCCAGTGCACCATTCCCCTTTTCACTAATAATCTCTTTGACATTCAATTCGTCTTTTATTAAATCCGTGTATTCATTTTGTAACTCGCAACCTGCCACTCGTAACTCGTTCAGTGGCTGGCGGACTTTAATGCCGGTTTCGGCGCGCCTGGCCAAACCCAACTCCACAATCTGACGAGTCAAGCTCATGGCATCTAAAACTTTTTGGTTAATGTAATTTTCATTGACTACTGGCCAATCTTCTAAATGAACTGATTCTTTTTGGCCATTTAATTCTTGATAAAGATGTTCGGCCGTAAAGGGCATAAAGGGCGCCATAATTTTTGATAGGTTAAATAATACATAACGGAGTGTCCGTAAAGCATGTAATTTTTCTGGCTGCTGATCGCTTTTAAATCTAGCGCGAGAACGGCGGATATACCAGGTTGACAGGTCATTGATAAATTCAGGGATTTCACGGACGGCATTTAAATCATATTTGTCCATTTTTTGAGTAACCTTCTTTTTTAAAACTTCTAATCTGGCAATAATCCATCGGTCTAAAATATTTTCTAAATCTTCTTCCGCAAAATCTTGGATTTTAATTTTACCAGCAAACATCTGATAAAAGCTCAAAACGTTTAATAAGATATTAAAAAATCTGCCCTGCTCAACCATATCGCTTTCAGTGAAATTCAAATCTTCAGCGCGCATCACCGGCGAGGCGGATAAATAATAACGGATTGGGTCAGCGCCGTATCGCTTGAATATAATTTCAGGGTCTGGATAATTATTTAATTTCTTGGACATTTTTTTGCCGTCGGCGGCTAAGACAATGCCGTTGGCGATGACATTTTTGTAAGCATGGCTGCCTTTTAAGGCGGTGGCTAGAATATGTAAATAGTAAAACCAGGCGCGGGTTTGGTCTACGCCTTCGGCAATAAACTCGGCAGGAAAATTGGCTTCAAATAACGCCTTATTTTCAAAAGGATAGTGCATTTGGGCATAAGGCATGGAACCTGATTCAAACCAACAATCCAGCACGTCTGAAATCCGTTGCATTCTACCCCCGCACTTTTCACATTTGAATGTAATTTTGTCAATAGTATGTTTATGCAAATCTTTAATTTTTTGACCAGTTAATTCCTCTAATTCTTTAGTTGAGCCAATGACTCTTATCTCCCCACAGCCGGCGCTTTGTTCCTTGCTGTTTGTTTTTTGTTCTCTGACTTGGCATTTCCAGATGGGTATGACTGAACCCCAAAAACGTTGGCGGGAGATTGACCAATCACGAGCGCCTTCCAGCCATTTGCCAAAACGGCCTTCTTTTAAGTGAGTTGGCATCCAATTGATGTTTTTAGCATTTTTTAACAGGTCGTCTTTAATTTTAGTCACATTAACGAACCAGGAACTCGTCGTATAATTAAGCAACGGGGTATCACAGCGCCAACAATGAGGGTAGGAGTGGCTATAAAGTTCTTGGCCAAAAACTAAACTTTTGTCTGCCAAATATTTAACAATTTTTTTGTCAGTGGCTTGAGTGTCCTCTTTGGGCTTGACTTCAAGCCCGGCAAAATCTTTAACTTCAGGAGTGAAACGACCGTCCATCTTTACATGCTGGATAAAAGGCAGGTTTTTCTCATTGCCTAAATTCATATCATCTTCACCAAATGCCGGAGCAACATGAACTACACCAGTGCCGTCTTCAATGCTGACAAAATCGGCGGTATAAATCTTAAAAGCATTGGCAATATTTTTAATACCCGGTTTATTAAAATAGTCAAAAAGCGGCTGATATGATTGGCCTTTCAAATCTTTACCTTT
>Ga0100395_1002358_pt1 | contig 14110 bp, 14 predicted proteins | sample CryGeymeta201519_FD_81542 | JGI IMG/M metagenome (GOLD analysis project Ga0100395, IMG submission 81542) | Groundwater microbial communities from Crystal Geyser aquifers in Utah, USA - Crystal Geyser metaG 2015-19 | ecosystem: Environmental > Aquatic > Deep subsurface > Groundwater | place: USA... | reverse complement strand
TACGGCGGAAAAGGACCCAAAACTCCTTGCGCCGAGCGCGCGTCGGCTCGGCTCCTGCCTCGCCGATCCGCTGCGCGTCTTGGCAGCCGCAGGCCGGCGCCGAACTCGCACATCCATGTGCGCAAACAAAGGCGCCTATTCCCTGCGTCTGCCTGCGATGCTCGCCGCGCTTTACGGTGTGTTGTCGCACTCGGCCCGCGCATCCATGCGCTACAGCGCGGTTTCTCCGTTTCATCCCACAGCGGCAACGCACTGCCGATGCGGCACGCTTGACGGTGCTCGCAAGTGGCCTGTTCCAGCCACGCCGGAACAGGTGGCTCGCGATGACGACATGTTCGGGGCCGTCGATGGGTTGGTAAATCCGTCAAATCGTCTTAGATGGCGAGCTAAATGATTAAACGCACGATAATCGTCTTATACGACGAATTGTATAAACTCGCCACTATTGGCGAGTAATGGCGTATTATGTATTTATATCAGCATAAATGACGAGTTATGAAAATCGATTCCACCCTCACCGATGAGCGCGTCCTGACCCTGCTCGGCGAGCGTCTGCTCGCTATCCGCCTGGCACGCAATCTCACCCAAGCGGAATTGGCCGAGCAGGCCGGGGTGTCCAAACGCACCCTGGAGCGGATGGAATCGGGCGCGGTGGCGACCGGGTTGCCCAGCTTCGTGCGCGTGTGCCGGGTGCTGGGTTTGCTGGAGCGCTTCGAGTTGTTGGTGCCCGAGCCGGCACCGAGTCCGATGGCGCAACTCAAACGGCAGGGCAGGCCACGCCAGCGCGCATCAGGTGCGAACACCGTGCGCGATCCCGCAACGCCGTGGCGTTGGGGCGAACCGTGACCATCGCCCGCGTGCTGTTGTGGGGGCGCACCATCGGCGCGGTGTCGATCGCCGACGACAGCGAGGTGGCCGCGTTCCAGTACGACCCCGCGTTCGCGCGCAGCGGCATCGAAGTCGCGCCGCTGATGCTGCCGCTGAGCGATCGCGTGTACCAGTTTCCCGAGCTGCCGCGTACGGCGTTTCATGGCCTGCCCGGATTGCTGGCCGATTCGTTGCCCGATCGCTTTGGCAATGCCCTGATCGATGCCTGGCTGGCCACTCAAGGCCGCACTGCGGATAGTTTCAACGCGGTGGAGCGATTGTGCTACACCGGCGCGCGCGGCATGGGCGCGCTGGAGTTCGTGCCGACGCTGGGGCCCGGTCCGCAGCGCGCCACCACCATCGAGATCGATGCGCTGGTGCGGCTGGCATCGGACGTGCTTACCCAGCGCAGCGCGTTGCACAGCCGTCTTGCCGACGGCGATCAGGAAAAAGCGCTGAACGACATCCTGCGCGTCGGCACCTCCGCCGGCGGCGCGCGCGCCAAGGCGGTGATTGCATGGCACCCGCAAACCGGCGAAGTGCGTTCGGGGCAGGTGACGGCCGGTGATGGCTTTGAATATTGGCTGCTGAAGTTCGACGGCGTGGCCGGCAACAAGGACAAGGAGCTCGACGACCCCAAAGGCTACGGCGCCATCGAATACGCCTATCACCTGATGGCGAAAGCGGCCGGTATTGAGATGGCCGAGTGCCGCCTGCTGGAAGAAAACGGCCGCCGCCATTTCATGGCCAAGCGCTTCGATCGCCTGCCCGGCGGTGGCAAGGTGCACATGCAATCGCTCGGCGCGCTGGCGCATTTCGATTACAACCTGGCCGGCGCGTATTCCTACGAACAGGCGCTGCTGGTGATCCGCCAGTTGCAGTTGCCGATGGTCGACATCGAGCAACAATTCCGGCGCATGGTGTTCAACATCGTCGCCCGCAATCAGGACGATCATGTCAAGAACATCGCTTTCCTGATGAACCAGCGCGGGCAGTGGGCGCTGGCACCCGCGTTCGACCTGACCTACAGCTACAACCCGTCCGGCACCTGGACTGCGCGCCACCAGATGACGCTGAACGGCAAGCGCGATGGCTTTACCCTGGCCGATTTCAAACAGTGTGCGCATACCGCCATGATGAAACGCGGCCGCAGCGATCGGATCGTGGCGGAAGTCACCGCCGCCGTGGCGCGCTGGCCCGAGTTTGCCGCCGCAGCGAACGTTGCCGAGGGCTGGCGCGATACGATAGCGCGCAATCTGCGGCTGACTCTTGCGGCGACATGATGACAGCAGGGCGCAGGTTGGCAATCGCCCGTCACTTAGAGCCGTCTGTCGGACTTGACGCTGATCTACTCGGCAATTGCTCGTGCATCGCCTAAAGCGCCGACTTTTGGTGCTCTCGGCCGCTGTTCCAGACGCGGCTCTACCGCCTGCATCCATGCAGTTGTGCAAGAAAGCCGAGATGGGTCAGATTTCCCGCTCTCTACGTTATACAGCCCTGCTCACACCTCAAACGATCGAAAAATCTGCCTCAAACCGGCTTTCCCTCGCTACGATAGGTCAAGTCCGACCGGCTCTATGGGGCTTCCAGTGCTCCCTGATATGTCGATGCTGGTGGGGCCACGATGCCGACCTGCGGAAAGTCGGCGCCCCAGAGTGACTTCCTTCGGTCGTTGGCGGGACGGCGATTCAAACCCCGCATATTTGTACGTCGGGGGCAATGCCGGCGGCGCGCGCTGCTGCGCAGAAGTTGCGGTCGAAGGTGTGCATGACGGCGCTACCGCAGGCGGCGAGGTGCAGCGCATCGGCGAAGTCCGCGCCGTGCTCGTACCAGTCGAGCGCATTGCGTACTTCTTCGGCGGCCTCGATCACGGTGTCGTCGGTTTTCAGCAGCGCCTGGAAGAAATCCAGCAGTTCGGCCGGCGTTCTTTGGTAGCGCGCGCGCAGCACCCACTCGGTTTCCAGCAACACGGTGCGCGAAATGAACACCGTGTCGCCAGCAATCAGTTGGCGCACCACGGCGGCCTGCTCGGGGTGGTCGGCGACCAGTGCGCGCACCAGCATGTTGGTGTCCAGCGCAATCATCGGCGCCGGCTCGTGGCGGCTTTGTCGTCCGCGCTGTCGTCCACCGGCTTGCAGAGTTCTTCGATGGACAGGGGGAGGCCCTCATGTTTGAACATGCCGATCAGGTCGACCAGCTTGTGCCCGGTCTTGTTCGGCACCGCCTTGAGGGTGACGCCGGAGGCGCTGGAAACGAGGGCGATCTGCGTTCCCGCGATCCAGTGCAGTTCGTCGCGAATTTCTTTCGGAATCACGACTTGGCCCTTGCTGGAAAGTGTGATGGTCGCGGTCGCCATGGGAATCTCCTGCGGTAAGGCGAAAAGTAAGGTGAATTATCGGCGCGTCATTGACGTATCGCAAGCATGCCGAGGGCTCAGGTATTTCTCGGTTACGCGCGCAACGGGTCGATGTCGGCTCCCGGCCTTGTGTAACGCGGCGACCGCGTCGAGCGTCACGATGTCGCCGCCAGAATCTGCCATGTTGCCGCCCCCGCCCTGGTTTGGCTGCTGCTTGCCAAGAATGGCATCTCAGCGTGTTTCAGCCCGAATCTAGAGCGATATAAGCCCGCACCGCGTTGATCGGACACGGCGCAGACGTGCAAAAATGGCGCATCGGGTGCGGGCTCCTGACCGGCGTTGCGATAAATCACATGGGTGGTCTGCGCGATGGTGCGGAGCGCGGCTGACGCCTGAAACACTCACAACAGTCAGAAGGTCAAGTTGAGCATGCTGCTGATGATCGACAACTACGACTCGTTCACCTGGAATCTCGTGCAGTACCTGCAGGAGCTGGGCGAGGACGTGCAGGTGGTGCGCAACGATGCGCTGGAGGTGGCGCAGATTGCGGCGCTGGCGCCGTCGCGGATCGTGATTTCGCCGGGGCCGTGTACGCCAAACGAGGCCGGGGTGTCGCTGGAGCTGATTTCCACGCTGGCCGGGCGGGTGCCGATCTTCGGTGTGTGTCTGGGGCATCAGGCGCTGGGGCAGGCGTTTGGTGGCACAGTGGTGCGCGCCAGGGCGATCATGCACGGCAAGACCTCGCTGATCCATCACACCGGGGTTGGCGTGTTTGCCGGTTTGCCCAATCCGTTCGAGGCCACGCGTTACCATTCGCTGGTGGTCGAGCGCGCGTCATTGCCCGATTGCCTGGAAGTGACCGCGTGGACGCAGTCGCCCGAGGGCGAATTCGATGAAATAATGGGCTTGCGCCATCGCACGCTGGCGGTCGAGGGGGTGCAGTTTCACCCGGAATCGATCCTCACCCAGCACGGCCATGCGTTGTTGCGCAACTTTTTGCAGCCGCCGCAGCGGCAGGCGGCCTAGGCGCACGCCGATTTGCCCGGCCTGATCCGCGCAAGCTGTCAGGGCCACTGCACCACAGGAGACGGAGCTCATGTCGATTACCCCGCAACAAGCATTGCAGCGCACCATCGAACATCGCGAGATATTCCATGATGAGATGGTGCACCTCATGCGCTGCATCATGCGCGGCGAACTCAGCCCGGTGATGAGCGCGGCCATCCTCACCGGCCTGCGCGTAAAAAAGGAAACGGTGGGCGAAATCGCCGGCGCGGCGAGCGTGATGCGTGAGCTGTCGGAAAAGGTAACCGTTGCTGATCCGGGCAATCTGGTTGATATCGTCGGTACCGGTGGTGATGGCTCCAACACGTTCAATATTTCCACCGCGTCGATGTTCGTGGTGGCGGCAGCTGGCGCCAAGGTGGCCAAGCACGGCAACCGCAGCGTCAGCTCGAAGTCGGGCAGCGCCGATGTACTGGAAGCACTGGGTGTGGCGATCGAGTTGACGCCGCGTTGTGTCGGCGAGTGCATCGATGCGGCGGGCATCGGTTTCATGTATGCGCCGATCCACCATCCGGCAATGAAGAACGTGGCGCCGGTACGGCGCGAAATGGGCGTGCGCACGTTATTCAACATTCTCGGGCCGCTCACCAATCCCGCCGGCGCGCCGAATATCCTGATGGGCGTATTCCATCCCGATCTGGTCGGCATCCAGATACGCGTGTTGCAGCAACTGGGTGCGCAGCGGGCGCTGGTGGTATGGGGCCGCGATGGCATGGATGAGATCACGCTGGGGGCTGGCACCTTGGTCGGCGAGTTGCGTGATGGCCAGGTGCGCGAGTACGAGATTCACCCGGAAGATTTCGGCATTGCAATGGCGGCCAGCCGCAACCTCAAAGTGGATGGTGTCGAGCAGTCCAAAGCGATGCTGATGGAAGCATTGAACAACGTCGATGGCTTGCCACGCGAAATCGTGGCGCTCAATGCCGGCGCGGCGTTGTATGTGGCCGGGCACGGTGAAACCATTGCCGACGGTATCGCGCAGGCGCGCGCAGCCCTGGCCAGCGGCGCGGCGCTGGCCAAGCTGCACGCGTTCGTGGCGCTCACCCAGGGCCATGCTGAACGTGCGCGCTGCACGATCGGCGATTGAAGCCGCATGCCGGTTGCCGTCGTGATCCGGTAAAGTGGTGGTTCGACCCCTACCGCGAGTTGTTCGATGAGCCAGAGCGTTGATTTCTATTTTGACCTGATCAGCCCACCGTCCTACCTCGCCTATACGCAGTTGCCGAAAATTGCGGCGCAAACCGGTGCGCGCATCAACTGGCGGCCGGTGCTGGTCGGGGCCATCCACAAGGCCACCGGCAACCGTGCGCCAATCGAGGTGCCGGCGAAAGGCAAGTATCTGCTGGCGGATCTGGCCCGTTACGCGGCCCGCTATCAGGTGCCGTTCCGGCTCAATCCGCACTTTCCGTTCAGCACGCTGCTGCATCAACGTATCGCTACCGGTTTGCAGATGCGCCAGCCTGAAGCCTTCATCGGCTACATCGAGGCGATGTTCGAGGCAATCTGGGTGGAGGGTTTGAATCTCAGCGACCCAGCGCTGATCGCACAGGTGCTCACGCGGGCCGGTATCGATCCGGCGCAGGCGCTGGCTCTGGCGGAGGATGCCGACGTAAAGGATGCGTTGCGCCAGGCCACCGACGAGGCGGTGGCGCGCGGTGCGTTCGGGGTGCCAACGTTTTTTGTCGGCGATACCATGTTCTGGGGTCAGGATCGTCTGCACTTTGTGCGTGCCGCCTTGACGCCGGGGGGCTGAGCGCGTGAGCGATATTCTTGCCACGATTTGCCGGCGCAAACACGCGGAGGTGGCGGAGCGTTCGGCGCGGGTGCCGCTGGCCGAGCTGCGCGCGCGCGCGCTCGATCTGCCGGCGTGTCGGGGCTTTGCCCATGCGTTGCATGCGCGTATCGGTGCGGGCGCTGCGGCGGTAATTGCCGAAATCAAGAAAGCCTCGCCATCGCAGGGCGTAATCCGCGCCGATTTCCAGCCCGATGCGATTGCCCGCAGCTACGCGGACGCTGGCGCCGCATGTTTGTCAGTACTCACCGATATCGATTATTTTCAGGGCGCCGACGACTACCTGCGCATGGCGCGCGCCGCCTGTGCACTGCCGGTGCTGCGCAAGGATTTCACCATCGATGCCTATCAGGTAGTCGAGGCGCGGGTGCTGGGCGCCGACTGCATTTTGCTGATCGTTGCCGCGCTCGACGATGATGCACTGGTAATGCTGTCGAGCCTGGCGATGGAACTGGGCATGGATGTGCTGGTGGAGGTGCATGATCTGGATGAACTGGAGCGCGCCTTGCAGGTGCCAGTGCCACTGATCGGTATCAACAATCGCAATCTGCGCAGCTTTGCGGTGTCGCTCGATACCACGTTGGCGATGAAAGATGCGGTGCCGAGTGATCGCTTGCTGGTCACCGAGAGCGGCATCCACGCACGCGCCGATGTACAACGCATGCGTGCGGCCGGGGTACACGCGTTTCTGGTCGGCGAGGCGTTCATGCGCGCTCCCGATCCGGGCGCCGAGCTGGCGCGATTGTTCGCGTGAGCCGGGTCGTGCTGTTCGATTTCGACGGCACTCTGATCCGTGGCGACTGCGTGTCGGCCTTGTTGCGTCGGCTGCTGTACGCCAGTCATTGGCGTCGCGTGCTGGCGCTGTTGGCGCTGCCGCTGGTGCTGGGATTTCTGCACTGGCGCACGGCACGTTTGCCGGCCACGTTCTACCTGTGGCTGGCCACGGTCGGGCGCAGCGAGGCGGCTTGGCGGCAGGCGTGCGCCGCTTTTGTCGTCGATTTCACCCGCGATCCTCAGCGGCGCATCATGCGGGTGGCGATGCAACGGTTGCGCGCGCATCTGGCAGCGGGTGATCGGGTGTATATCGTCACCGCAGCAAACGAATCATTGGCGCAGGCGTTGTGGGCCGCCATCGACGGGCCGCCGGTGAGCGCGATCATCGGCTCGCGGCTGCGCCGTGGTTTTGCCGGCTGGCTGTGGGCGTTCCACTGCTTCGGCCCGCGCAAACTGCTCGCACTGGCACAGGCCGGGGTGCAGCCACCGTTCGCGGTGGCGTACAGCGACAGCTGCCGTGATCTGCCGATGCTGGGTGCGGCCCGGCAGCGCGTGCTGGTGGAGCCATCGGCGCGCAGCGAGCGAAGTGTCCGCCGCGCGCTGGGTGCAATCGAGGTGATCCGCGACTGAGCGAGGTGTCCAAGGTCCCTCGAACAACCGTCGCGAGCGGCCCAAGTGCAAGGCGCTCGGAGCGCAGGGCCGCAGTGTAAGCTCCCGTCCATGAGGATTTCGAACACCGCGCAACGCCGCAATTGGGCAGCGCAGCAGGTTTTGCGAAGTGCCGTGTCAGCGGGTGCCGAACACCACTACCGTCTTGCCGTGTGCGGTGAGCAGTCCTTCATCTTCCATCTGCTTGAGCACGCGCCCGGCCATCTCGCGCGAGCAGCCCACGATGCGCGCCAGTTCCTGCCGCGACACCTTGATCTGGGTACCCTGCGGGTGCGTCATGGCGTCCGGTTCCTGACACAGATCGATCAGCGTGCGCATGATCCGGCCACTGACATCGAGGAACGCGAGGCTGCTGGCCTTGCGGCTGGTATCGAGCAGGCGCTTGGAAATCTGCGCGCCGATGGCATACAGGATGCGTGGGCATTCCAGCATCAACGGGCCGTTGAACAGGGCCAGCAGGCGTTCGTAACTGATCTCGGCCAGCTCGCAGGGGCTGCGCGTGCGCAATTGCACTTCGCGCCGCTCGGCATCCACGAACAGGCCCAACTCGCCGACAAACTCGCCGGGGTTGATGTAGCTGAGCACCAGTTCGCGGCCATCGGCCTCTTCACTGATTACGCTCAGCGAGCCACTGATCACGAAATACAGGGTGTTGGCCGGGTCGCCGGGACGAAAGATTTCGGTGCGATTCGGGTAGCGGCGGCAGTGGCAGTGCGCGAGGAATTTGTCGAACACCGAGCGGTCGGGGGCCAGCGGGCTGAACAGCCCGGAACGCTGGGCGTGTGGTTGCAGCAAGGTCGGTCGTGCAGCCATGATGGGCACTCAAAGTGGTTAATCCAGTTTTAGCTTAGGCGTCATTGATCAATCTATCAATGCCGTGTGCGTGCGCGTTGCTGTCCAAGTGGGGTTGCAGCCAGCAAAACCCCTTGCATGTCGACAAACGCGGAAGACTGAAGGCAACGGACAATGCTCGATCGTCACGCGCGTTCAGTCACGCTGCGCTACCGTGTTGGTGTGGCGCGCCAAAATGCTCGATAATGCGCGCCCCTGTCCCCTGCCGGGAGTTGTGCCGAAGTGGTCAAGCCCATTCCACGTCTGAAGCTGCAAGGCTTCAACAACCTGACCAAGTCGCTGAGCTTCAATATCTACGACGTGTGTTACGCCGTCAACGAAGACCACCGCCGCCGCTACATCGAGTACATCGATGAGGCCTACAACGCCGATCGTCTGACCGAGATACTGACCGAGGTTGCCGGCATCATTGGTGCCAACGTGCTCAATGTGGCACGCCAGGACTACGACCCACAGGGCGCATCGGTGACCATGTTGATCTCGGAAGAGCCGGTGATCGACAAGAAAGCAGCGGGCAAACAACTGCTGACGGATGCGGTGGTGGCACACCTGGACAAAAGCCACATCACCGTACACACCTATCCGGAAACCCATCCTCACAACGGTATCGCCACTTTCCGTGCCGATATCGACGTTTCCACCTGCGGCGTCATTTCGCCGCTAAAAGCCCTCAATTACCTGATCGAGAGCTTCGAGTCGGATATCGTCATCATGGATTACCGGGTGCGCGGCTTCACCCGTGACATCAAGGGTAAAAAGCACTACATCGACCACAAGATCAACTCGATTCAGGAGTTTCTGTCGAAGGGGATCCGTTCGCGTTACGAGACGTTCGATGTCAACGTGTATCAGGAAAACATCTTCCACACCAAGATGCACCTCAAAGAGTTCGATCTCGATACCTACCTGTTCGAGGAAAAAGCCAGAAACCTCGGTTTCAAGGATCGCATCCGGGTTGAGGCGCAGGTAAAGCAGGAAATCGAGGAGCTGTTCCACGGCCGCAACCTGGTGTGAGGGTGGCCGACCGGCGTTGTGCCGAGTGGATCAGACCCGGTAGGCGATCCACTTCATCAGCTTCGATGCCATCGCCATCGCCTGCGGGATCGGTGTCGGCAGCGTGCGTGCGCCCGCTGCTTGCGCAGTGTTGCCGTGGCGCGCTTCGTCCGTTTTCATCACGGCCAGGATCGCCCGGCTGCGCGTGTCGTCAGCAGGCAGGGTGTGCAGATGCTCGGCCAGATGCGCTTCTACCTGGCGCTCGGTTTCGACCACGAAACCCAGGTTCCAGCCATCGCCGCGCAGGCCCGCAAGCACGCCGATGGCGTGGCTGCCGATGTACCACAACGGGTTGAGCACGCTGGGATGGCTGTCGAGTTCGGCCAGCCGTTGTCCGCACCAGGCCAGGTGATCGGTTTCCTCCTGTGCGGCGTGCAGCAGCTGCGAGCGGGTGGTGTGATCGCGGGCCACTGCGGCCTGGCCCATGTACAACGCCTGCGCGCAGATTTCGCCGCTGTGGTTGATCCGCATCAGGCCAGCGGCGTGCCGTCGCTCGCCGGACTCGAGCGCACCGTCGGCGATGTCGCCGGCCGGGTTGGCGCGCGCTGCTTGGGCCGGCGCGAAGATCGTGGCCAGCGCATGATTGGCTTCGATCAACAGGCGGTCGAGCGCGCGGTAATGCCGTGGGCTGTTCATTGCAGATGCCTTGCCAGAAAAACGATCGGGTGGATCACCTCGATATCGGAGCCGGCGGCGAGGTGCAGGCGACAGCCGATATTGGCCGATACCATGATACCCGCACCGCCATCGTGGGCGGCGTGCAACAACGGTGCGCGCAGTGCGGCGGCGCGTGCCGGCTGATCGAGCAGGTGGGTGCCGGCGGCACCGCAGCAGCCCATGCCACGCAATTCAACCAGGGTCAGATCGGGAATGCGGGCCAACAGGCGGCGCAACGCCGGCTCGCTGCCGACCACGGTTTGCTGGCTGCATGGCAGGTGCAGTGCCACCGGTACCGTTGCCGCGCGAAAATGCAGTTGCTCGGCGCGCTCGGCCAACACGTCAAGCGCATCGCGCACCCGGGTGATGGGCGCCAGCGCGTCGGACACCGCGGCATGACAGCCCGATGCGGTGCTCAGTACGGTGTTGCAACCCGCAAACGCGCGCGCATTGATCTTCGCCAACACGGCGGCTTGTGCTGTGTTGCCGGCATGCAGATGCAGGGTGCCGCAACAGGTCTGCGCAGAAGGCCGCTGCGCTGCGTAACCGACGGCACTCAGCAGGCGATCCAGTGCCTGTGCCAGTTCGTCATCAAGAGCGCGGGCAATGCAGCCGGTGAAAATGGCGATCGGTTCCGGGGCTGAGGCCGAGTCTTGCCGTTGCTCGCGTGATCGAGGTTGCGCAGCACTTGGGTCAGGCGATACCCAAGATGTGGCGCCGGCCCGACGGGTGAGCCCGGACATGCGCATCATCCCAGGTATGCGCAGCAACCGGTTCAGCAGGGCCGGATGTGCCGTGAGCCACTCCAATACATGCTGGCGCAGCGACGCCCCGCGTCGTCGTCGTTGCCGGCTGCGGGTTTCCAGCAGCAGCGGCGCAAACGCCACATGCGCCGGGCACACCGCCTCACAGCGGCGGCAGCCCAGGCAATGATCCAGCGCCGCATCGGCGCTGGGTTCTGGCGCCAGCCGGCCATCGGCCAGCGCGCGGGCGATGGCGATGCGGCCACGCGGCGATTCCGATTCGTCGCCGCTCAGCGCATAGGTGGGGCAATGCGGCAGGCACAACCCGCATTGCACGCAGGCATCGGCAAGTGCCAGCAAAGGGTCGGGTTGGGGCTGGTCGGGCATGCGGTGGATGCTATCAAGTCCGCCGCGGCGGTGTTGCACTGGTGCCGGGCTGTGGAATACTGGCGCGATGAATATGTTTTGCAGGCGTGGTGTGGTTACCGCGGTGTGCGTGATGCTGGGCGCGTGCTTCTGGCGCGGATCTGAGCGAGCGACGGATGCGCTGCCGCGTGCGGCCGATGGCCAGTACAAGCGGGTTGCGCTGGCCTGGCTGTCGCCCGCAGCGCCCGGCGATGAGCTCGACAGCATCGCTGGCTGGGCGGCGCCGGACGCTACGCAATGGGTGATTGTTTCCGACAAACGCGGCAATCGGCTGCGCGTGTTCGATGGCGAAAGCGGCGCGCCGCTGCGTTCATTCGGCGGCCCGGGCGCGCGGCCAGGCGAGTTCAGCTATCCCAATGGGCTTGCGGTGATCGATGATTTGCTGTTTGTGGTGGAACGCGACAATCGCCGTGTGCAGGTGCTGCGGCTGCCCGACTTTCTGCCATTGGCGACGTTCGGTGAGCCTGATTTGCGCAGCCCGTACGGGATTACCGTGCGCGCATTGGCAGCCGGCGAGTACGAGTTGCTGGTTACCGACAGTTACATGACAGAGCTGCATTTCAATGTGGTGCCGCCGTTGACGCAGCTCGATGCGCGGGTGAAGCGATATCGGCTGGAAGCCGATGGCGCTTATGTCGGCGTGCAATTGCAGCAGGTGTTTGGCGACACCACGGCGGCGGGTGCGCTGCGCAAGGTCGAGTCGATCACGGTGGACGCGTTTCATCAGCGCATCCTGATCGCCGAGGAGGATCGCAGCGTCGGTACTGCGCTGCGTGCCTACACGCTGAACGGCGAATACAGTGGCCGCGATGTCGGTTTTGGTACGCTGCGCGCGCAGGCCGAGGGTATCGCGTTATGGGCCTGCGCCGATGGCAGCGGCTACTGGATCGTTGCCGATCAATTTCCCGAGCGCACGGTATTTCAGGTATTCGACCGCCGCGCCCTCACTCGCATCGGCGCTTTTGCCAACAAGCAGGTAGCCAATACCGACGGCATCTGGCTGCGGCAAACGGCGTCGTTGCGGTTCCCCGAGGGGGTGCTGTTTGCCGTGCATGATGACAAGGCGATTGCCGCCTTCGATTGGCGCGCCATTGCCCGCGCCTTGCAGCTTCCGGCGCGCTGCGATGCACAATAATGTGAACTGGGTCTGAAATTGCTGGCGGCAGCGCGCTACACTCGGGCGGTCAGCGAGGGCATGGACGATACGAGTGACGGCAAAGGGTGCGCCGAGATATTGGAGCGGTTTGATGCTGCTGAGCCTGCTGCTGGGTGCGGCAGGCCCAGCCTTCGCCCTGCTGCCGGACAAACCCTTCCATCAGTACGTCCAGGAGCGCTGGTCAACGCAGGCGGGATTGCCGCAGGTGAGTGGTAATGCACTTGCGCAGGATGGCATGGGCTACGTCTGGGTCGGTACGCAGACCGGCCTGGCGCGTTTTGATGGTGTGCGCTTTACCACCTTCACTCCGGTTGATACTCCAGCACTGCCTGGCGCCTGGATTCGTGTGTTGCGCACCGACGCCAACGGTGCGCTGTGGATCGGCACCTATCAGGGTGTGGCGGTGCACGACATACGCGGATTTCGTGCGATTGCGCCGCCCGATAACATGCCCGCGCCGGATGTGCTGGATATTGCGTTTGCTGCCAATGGCGAGGTGTTGGTAGCGTCCGAGCAGGGTGTTTTCACGGTGGTCGATGATCGCTTGCAACTGCTGGAGTCGGCACCGCGTCCGGCGCGTGCACTGTTGGCACGCACGGATGGGGTGTGGGTGGGTTCGGTCGGCGGCGTGGTACGGGTCGCGGATGGTGCCGTGCAGGTGTTGCCACTTTCGATCGACATGCGTGACGTGGCGGTAACCGCCCTGCGTGAGGTAAGCGGCAGGGTCTGGTTGGGCACTCGTCGCGGATTGTTCGTGCGCGATGGCGACGCTTGGCGCAGAGTTTCGGTGCAGGCGCCTGGGTTCAGCGATGGCCTGATCACTTTTTTGCAGGATGATCGCGACGGCAATCTATGGGTTGGCACCGAGCATGGCGTGATCCGGCTGCGTGACGGGCGACCGCTGGAGTGGGTTGGTGCGCGCTCGCCCGAATACATCAGGGCGCCGCTGTCCGCATGCGAAGACCGCGAGGGCAACCTGTGGCTTGGCAGTCAGTCCGAGGGCGTGGTGCGGGTTCGGACTGGCTGGGCACGCCGTTACAGCATGCCTGAAGGTTTGTATGAACCGTTGGTCTGGTCGCTTGCGCCGGGCGCAAACGGCGATATCTGGGTTGGCACCAACGATGGTTTGGCGCGGTGGGCGGACGGCCGCTTTGAGAAAGTGGTTTCCGGCGATGAGCTACCGCATCCGCAGGCCTATAGCCTGCTCGCCGAAAGCGATCAGGTCTGGATCGGTACCCGGCATGGGCTGGCGCTGTGGCGCGATGGAGCGGTAAAGACGCCGACAGAGTTTTTGCCGCTGGCCAACGCTCAGATCAACGGCATCGTGCGCGACCCGGGCGATGGGGCGGGCAACGGCACTGGCGATTTGTGGTTGGCCACCAGCGAAGGACTGTTCCGCTTGCACGCGGGCCGCTTGCAGCGGTTGCTTCCTGAGTCGCCAACCGCGCCGATGGCGGTGCGATTTTTGTTGCAGCGCCATGATGGCACTTGGCTGGCCGGTGGCCGCGGTGGAGTCTGGCGGGTGGTCAGCGATCGCTTGGAGCGATTCACCGCGAGCGATGAGTTACCCGCAGCACTGGATGTAACGGCGTTGTACGAGTGGCCCGACGGCCGCTTGCTGGTCGGTGGCTTGACCGAGCACGGCTACTTGTTTGATGGCGCGCATTTGCGCACGCTCGGGCCGGAACAAGGCTTGCCGG
>Ga0100395_1002273_pt1 | contig 14425 bp, 7 predicted proteins | sample CryGeymeta201519_FD_81542 | JGI IMG/M metagenome (GOLD analysis project Ga0100395, IMG submission 81542) | Groundwater microbial communities from Crystal Geyser aquifers in Utah, USA - Crystal Geyser metaG 2015-19 | ecosystem: Environmental > Aquatic > Deep subsurface > Groundwater | place: USA... | reverse complement strand
GACGTGTTCAACGTCCTGCTGCAAATCATGGACGACGGCCGCCTCACCGACGGCCACGGCCGCACGGTGGACTTCCACAACACCGTCGTCCTCATGACCAGCAACGTCGGCAGCCACCTGATGCTTGGCCGCACGTACGACCCCGGCACCACCGAGTACGAGCGCATGAAGGAAGACGTGCTCGCTCTGCTCCGCCAGACGCTCAAGCCCGAGTTCCTGAACCGAATCGACGAGATCGTCGTGTTCCACTCACTGACCGAGGAACACCTGGCGCAGATCGTGGACATCCAGCTTGCCCGCTTCAACCACCGCCTGACCGACCGCCGGATGACACTGGAGCTGACCGCCGCCGCCAAGGGCTTCGTGGCGAAGGCCGGCTACGACCCCAACTACGGTGCCCGTCCGTTGAAGCGCGTGATCCAGCGCTTGATCGAGACGCCGCTGAGCCGGAAGCTCCTCGCGGGCGACCTGCGCGACGGGCAGCATGTGCGGGTGGACCTGGAGGGGGAGGAGCTGACGCTGCGGGCGGCAGATCGTGCACCGTAGCACAGGTTGCCAACCTGTGCCGTTGTCTGCCGCTCCGCCAGGTCAGTGACCTGTGCCACGAGTCACAGCCATCGGTCGCTGCTTGCGGATGCCGTCCGGCGCTGGTATCATCAAGCGTCAGCGCCCCATTCCAGGGGAGGTCGCCCATGGTTGAGATGACGGTTACTGTTTCCGACGACCTGGCTCAACGGCTGGAACCAGCAAGAAGCTGGCTCCCGGCTATCCTCGAATTGAGCTTGGTCGGATTCCGCACACCCGCTGCGCAAACAGCCGCGGAGATCTGCGAGTTCCTGGAGACAAGCCCGTCTCCGCATGAAGTGTTGGCCCTTCACGTCTCCCGCCGGGCACAAGCCAGGCTGCGCCGGCTATTGGCGCTCAACGACGCTGGGCTGCTGGGGCGGTCTGAGCAACGGGAGTTGGACGAACTGGAGAGAATTGAGCACGTCATGGTCATGCTGAAGGCGCAGCTCGCCGGCGATGTTGAGGCAGACGGCTGATGCGCCCGGACGTGCCGCCTGACCTGCGGGGAGCGGTGCAATCGTCACAAAGGGCCGAACGTGGGTTCCTTCGACCCGCAGACCGGGGAGCTGGTTCGCTTCTTCAACCCCCGTCGTGACAGGTGGACAGACCACTTCACGCTGGAGTTGGGCGTCATCCGCGCCCTGACCCCGCAAGGACGCGTCACAGCGACGATCCTGCGCTTGAACGACGCCGACCGAGTGGCGGAGCGCCGGCGTCTTCGCGCATCTGGGCTGGGCACATAGGGGAGGCTGGCACCCACTTCCCACTGGCGACCTGCGCGACGGCCAGCACATACCGGGGCACAGGTTGCCAACCTGTGGTGCCCGCGCACCCAAGAACGGCACCGCTCGGCCGTTGAGGTTGCAGGAGCCACAAGAAAGGCTAGCCGCGGTTGCACCGCGACCAGCCTGAGGTGCGTGCGTTCAGAAGCGAGCTCCTTCCGGTAGGAGTCACTCAGACTTGGCAGGCTGCTTCTTGGTCGGCTTCTTGCGCTCCGACTTCTTCTTCAGCCCAACCGACTGCGCTTCGTTGGAGTCTCTGCCGAACTGGGCGATGACCTGGTCCTTCGCGCCCAGTACGAGGTTGTGGAACTCCCACTCCTTGGCAGCGGCGTCGTCTCGTGCGGCCTTGGCCGCCGCCGCCTTCTGCGTCTCGTCATCCTGGGCGGCGGTCATCGCAGCCGCCGCTGCCTGCAGCTTCTGCAGGGCATAGGCGGCGTTGCTGGGCTGATAGCCGGTCATGGTCACAATGGCTGCCAGGGCGTCCTTGTCCTCCTGCACCAGCGAGGGCTTGAGTCGTCTCCCTTCATCCTTCGCCACGGTTGTCACCTCCTTCCGTCCGGGTGTCCACCGGGCGCACGCCTGCATGCTGCGCACCGGTGATGCCTTGGCGTGCGCACGGGCTTGCCTTCCATTCTCCCCCACATGCCAGGCACCTGCAAGAGAGGGGAGCGTCACCCGGAGCGGTGCGCCTGCCTTGCCCGAGGGTCCGCGTGCCAAGCGCGGTCTGGAATCAGTGAAGCGCAGCAGCGCGCCTGCATGGCGCATGCCTGGGCATACCAAGCGCACCAATGGGCCTGCTGCGCGCGACCGTGCGTACGCTTTGCGGACCTGGGCGTACGCGAGGCGCAGCCTTCTGCATCGCAAGTCCTATCAAGCGTATGCTATGTCCCGTGCGCGGCCGAGCGTGCGGGGTCCGTGGCCAGCCAAGCGCACTACGGGGGCGGCTTGGGCGGGCGGGGGATGAGCGGGGTCACCATTTGGCGCGGAACCGCAGGGGCCGATCCGGCACAGACCGAAGATGCGGGGTCGCGTACCGTGGTTGGCGCTTCCTGGCATCACCCGCGAGACTGGGGGCTGAGGAAGAGACGCCGTGGCTCGGGTGCCAGCGCCACGCGGACGCAGGTGGTCGCCAACGAGGTCCACGGCGTCGTCGCGGTATAGCATGTGCCATAGCACTTGACGGAAAGCAGTTGATGCCATACACTATGCTGGTGTGACATGCAAAACAAAACGAACACATGTTATTCGTCTCGGTTCCTTTCCGGGAGCCGCGCAGGCAGGCCAATCCGTGAGATCCTCTGACCACGACATCCCCCACGACTATCCCACCCGACTCCGCGCTCTGCGCGGCCGCCTCGGCCTTACGCAGACGCAGCTTGCCGACCTGCTTGGTGTGTCGTTCGCCACCGTCAACCGCTGGGAGAACCGCAAGGCCCGGCCAACCGTGCTGGCCTGGCGTCAGGTAGTGCGTACCGAGCAGGAAGGCATCGGGGGCCTGACGAGCCGGGGGGCGGCCCCAACCGCGGAGCCGGGTCCCGAGGCGTTAACCGCTCCCGGCGCCCTGCCCACCGACTTCACTGCTGACCCCGAGATCGTCCGGGCGGTGGCCGAGGGTGAGCGGCTCGCATTCGGGCATCTGTTCAGCCCGGCGTTCGCCACCGAGATCTCGCTGGTCGACCCACTTCCCCACCAACTCATCGCCGTCTACGACCACATGCTCGGCAAGGCCCCTCTGCGGTTCCTGAACGCGGATGACGCGGGGGCAGGCAAGACCATCATGTGCGGGCTGTACGTGCGGGAGATGCTCACCCGGCGGCTTCTTCGGCGTGTGCTCATCGTGCCCCCGGCCGGCCTGTTGGGTAACTGGCTGCGAGAGATGCACACGCTGTTCCGACTGCCCTTCAGGATCGTGCGGGGAGCCGACGCCAAGGCCGGGAACCCGTTCGCCGGTCCCAACAGCGACTTGGTGATCGTGAGCATGGACACGCTTGCCCCGAGTGAGAGATCGGACAGAGTGTTCCGCCGGCTGGCCGAGCCTGAGGTCGAGCCCTACGACCTCGTGGTATTCGACGAGGCACACAAGCTCTCGTCCGACCGGGAGCAGGACGGCACGATCCGCCCGACGGACCGGTACCGTCTCGCCGAGGCCCTGTGCGGGGTCGGGGAGTCGCGGAACGAGCGCCGGCTGGGGTGGAGCTGCCCCAACGTCCTGCTGCTCACGGCTACGCCGCACATGGGGAAACCGTATCCCTACTATTGCCTATGGCGGCTGCTGGAGCCGGAAGTGCTCTCGACCGACAGGGCCTTCGAGGCATACCCGCAGGACGCCCGCCAACGGCATTTCATCCGCCGCACCAAAGAGGAGATGGTGCGATTCGACGGCAAGCCCCTCTACCCGCAGCGGGTGTGCGATACGCTCAGCTACGACCTGACACAGGGAACGCCGAGCGAGCAGCAGCTCTACGACCAGACCACCGACTACATCCAGACCTTCTACAACCGGGCACGCATCCTGAATCGCTCCGCCGCACGGTTCGCCATGAGCATCTTCCAGCGGCGGCTGGCCAGCTCGACCTACGCACTACTCCGATCCTTCGAGCGGCGGCTCGCCAAGCTCGACGCACTCATCGAGAACCTCCGCTCCGGCAAGCTCACCGAAGAGCAGTTGCAGCGATACCAGGCCTCGCTCGATGACGAGGTCCACGATACGCTCGACGAGAAGACCGCCGACGAAGAAGAGACGGAGGACGGCCTGGAGGAGAACGAGGCCGCCGAAGACCGGGCCCTCGGTGGCGTCGTCGCAGTGTCGCTGGCGGAACTGGAAGCCGAGAGGGTACAGGTGCAGGGACTCCTCGACCTCGCCCGGCGGGTCTACGCCCGGGGCGAGGAGTCGAAGTTCGAGAAGCTGCGGGAGGTGCTCTTGGACGACCGCTTCCGGGGTGAGAAGCTCATCGTCTTCAGCGAGCACCGGGACACTCTCCAGTTCCTGGTCGGCCGCTTGGAGGGTCTGGGTTACACGGGTCAGGTGGCACAGATTCACGGCGGGATGGACTACCAGGAGCGGGAGCGACAGATCGAGTTCTTCCGCAAGTCAGCCACCGAGGGCGGTGCTGTCTGCCTGGCAGCGACGGACGCGGCAGGCGAGGGCATCAACCTGCAGTTCTGCTGGATCATGGTGAACTACGACATCCCCTGGAATCCCGCCCGCCTCGAACAGCGAATGGGTCGCATCCACCGGTACGGCCAGAAGCACGACCCCGTGTCCGTCGTCAACCTCGTCGCGGGCAACACCCGCGAGGGTCGCGTCCTGAAGACGCTCCTCGATAAGCTGGAACGCATCCGCAAGGAGATGGGATCAGACAAGGTCTTCGACGTGGTCGGTCGCCTGTTCGAGGGCGTGTCGCTCAAACAGTACATGGAGCAGGCCACCTCCGAGGAAGGGGCCGAGAGTGTCGGGCGACGCCTCGAAGGGATGCTCACCAAAGAGCAGGTCGAGGCCCTGAAGGAGAAGGAGCGCCGGCTCTACGGTGACGGTGGCGACGTGAAGTCGCAGCTTCCGGCCCTGGCCGACCGCGTCAAGGTCAGCGAACTGCGGCGGCTGCTCCCGGGCTACGTTCGCCGGTTCGTGGAGCGGGCCGCTCCGCTGCTCGGTATCGAGATCGTCGGCGACCTGGACGGCGTCTTCTCGCTCCGCCCCGAACGCGAGGGAGCGCTCGACCGCCTCTGGCCGGTGCTGGAGGCTTACCCCTCGTACCAACGAGACTGCCTGACAGTCCACCGGCCCGACCGCGACGGGGAGTGCGTCTTCCTGCACCCCGGCGAGCCCGTCTTCGACATGCTGCAGGCCCAGGTGTGCGCACGGTTCGCTGCCGAGGCGGTTCGCGGGGCCGTGTTCGTGGATCCGACGGCCTCGGAGCCATACCTCTTCCACCTGGCATCCGTGTCCGTGGGTCGGCAGGCCGACCCGCAGTTCCCTTCCCTGTCTCGTGACGAGGTGACAGAGTGCCGTCTCGTCGGGCTCCGACAAGAAGTCGGTCGCGGTCATATCGAGGAGTGCCCGGTAGAGTACCTGCTCCTGCTGCGGGGCGGCAGTGCCCACTCTCCAGTGGTGCGGGCGGCCGCCGCTGGCAGCCGTGACGCCGTCGAGCGGGCCCGGGAGTACGCCGCCGAGTCCGTTGCCCGCAACCTCGCCGACCAGCAGATCGCCGCGATACTCCAGACGGTCGCCGAGCGGCGTCAGGCCATCGCCAACGGGTACGACTTCCTCGAAGCCGATCTGGCGGCTCGCCGGGCACGTTTCACTGAGAAGGCCCGATCGGGCGACGCCCGAGCGAAGGGCGAGCTGACCACGATCCGCAACGACCAGCAGACCTTGAGTAGCCGACGGGCCGCCGCCCTGGCCGCACTGGAGAGGGAGCCGGAGCTGGTCGTGCCCGGCGAGGTCACCTTCATCGCCCACGCCCTGGTGCTGCCCTCCAGCGACCCGGAGGACCGCAAGCGGCACGATGCCGAGGTGGAAGCCCTCGCCGTGCAGGTCGCGATCGCCCACGAAGAGGGCCACGCCGCCGTGGTCAAGGACGTATCCACGCCTGACCTGGCTCGGCGCGCCGGGCTTGGCGAGCACCCTGGCTTCGACCTGCACTCTCGGCATCCCGACGGCGAAGAGCGCGCCATCGAGGTCAAGGGGAGGGCGGGCATTGGGGACATCGAACTCACGGAGAACGAGTGGGCGCAGGCGTGCAACCTGGGAGGGCGCTACTGGCTGTACGTGGTCTTCGAGTGTGCGAGTGCCCACCCCCGCTTGCTGCGGGTGCAGCACCCCTTCGCCAAGCTGCTTGCCATGGCCAAGGGCGGGGTCGTCATTGATGAGCAGGCCATATTCGAGAATGCGGAGGCCGGATAGGTCGAGGGCCTCGCTCCATAGGGCTGCGTGCGCACTCACCAACGTCTCGGCAGATCGAGGAAAACAGGACCATGCCGACGAATGATCGCGGCGAAGCCGTTGCGAAGGACAAACTCAGAACGGTTGACCTCAGCGATGCTGACCGGCGTGAGGAACTCTCGCGCGCGTTTGCCATCCTCAAATACACCCACGAGTCGGCCAGCGCGCTGCTGGAGGCACTGCGTGTGGTCCGCAAACAGCGCCATGCGACTCGCGGCGCGCTGACGGACGAAGATCAGGACCTTCTGCGGGCTATGCTCGTCATGGCTGCGTCCGGCCTTGACTCCATGGTCAAACAACTGATCAGGGACTTACTTCCAATTCTCTGCAAGTCCGATGAGTCTGTGCTTGATGGCTTCAGGGAGTTCGTCAGGCGGCAGCTTCGTGGAGATGCTGAAGGACACCTGACCACGGAAGTCGCGAAGCTGTTCGCCACTTGGCTCACCGCCGAGTCGGTCCAGAGCGCGGTAATCGAGCACTACGTGGGGGAACTTACGGGTGACAGCCTCCAGTCCAGCGAGCAGCTACTCAGAGCTACTGGCGCCCTCGGTCTTCCGCAGAAGCATGTTGACAAGAGCGTTCTTGCCCCGATATTCGCAGACCGGAACAGGATCATCCACGAGCTTGACATCGACTTCGACGCGCCGCGACGGAACCGCCGCAGCCGCCGGATAGGGAAGATGATCGAGGCAACCAACCACATTCTTGCTCTCGCCGAGACCCTGTACGAGGCAGGCGAAGCGAAGTTGGGCCCAATCCCGTGAGCACGGAAGGCCGCCTGCGTAGCCGCCCAGTCTCCTTCACCTGCCGCACAAGGCGGCAGGAGTCGGTGTGTTGCGGCGTTCGGCTGTAGCCCGCGCAATCTGTTCTACCTGCCGGGTGAACCGGCAGGGGTAGAAGACCCCTGCGAGCTCGTCTCGCAGGTGAACCAGACTGAGTGGGCTAACGACCGGCCCCGCGACCCAGAGACCCCTGCCGGCTCGCCCGGCAGGTGAACGAGATGGGCGAGCTAAGCCCGCGCGTTCGAATCTCCTTCACCTGCCAGATGAACCGGCAGGGGTCGTTGAAGGGAGGCGGCGTTGCACCTTAGCCGCCCAGTCTGCTTCACCTGCCGCGCAAGGCGGCAGGGGTCCGTTTGGAAGGAAAGATATGACCGAAGACCACCCTCGCCTCATCGAGCACGCCTTCCCCATCAAGCAAGCCTCGCTGGACAGCGTCCACGAGAAGAACGTGCGGCACGGGCATATCTCGACCCTGCACATCTGGCCGGCGAGGCGGCCGTTGGCGGCTTGCCGGGCGGCGTTGATCGCCACGCTGCTGCCTGACCCCGGCTCGCCCGAGGAGCGGCAGAAGCTTGTGGAGAGGATCGGCGGCACGGTCGTGCGGGTGCCGCACAAGAAGAAGCTGCCCAGCGGCCGGGTCGAGGAGATCGTCAAGGAGGAGACCCTTGGCGGCGTCCTGCACTGGGGGCGGGAGCAGAGCCCCGAGATGGACTGGTTCCGCCAGGAGATTCGCAAGGCGTACGGCGGGCGGGCGCCGAAGGTACTCGACCCATTCGCCGGAGGCGGCGCGATCCCGCTGGAGGCGATGCGCTTAGGCTGCGAAGCCACGGCGATAGACATCAACCCCGTCGCCTGGTTCATCCTCAAGTGCACATTAGAGTACCCCCAGAAGCTGGCCGGGCAGCACCGGCCCCTGCCGCAGTTCGCCCTGGAGTCGCCCGAGTTCATGGCCGGGTACTTCAAGGGCACCGGGAAGCTCACCAAGAACCAGCTTGAGCGGAACCTGCAGGCGGTGCAGGGCAGCCTGTTCCCGGCCCCGGACGTGGACCTCGCCTGGCACGTGCGGGCGTGGGGCTGGTGGGTCTTGCAGCGGGCCAAGGCGGACCTCGAACGCTTCTACCCGGTGGTGGACGGCAAGCCTACGGTGGCGTACCTGTGGGCCCGCACGGTGACCTGCAAGAACTGCCGGGCAACGATGCCCCTGCTGAAGACCCGGTGGCTGTGCAAGAAGGACAACAAACGGGTCCTGCTGACCATGGCGCCCAACGAGGACCGGACGGGCGTCGTCTTCGGCGTGCAGGACGACGTGCCCCGTGTTGGGGGGAACGCCGCCCAGCGGCGGGAGCATGACAAGCGGATCGGGGCGGGGACGATGTCGCGGTCGGGGGCATCGTGCCCCTGCTGCGGGGCAATCATGACCAAGGCGGACATCCAACAGGTTGGGCTCCGCGGTAAGATTGGGTCCGCTATGACGGCTGTCATCGCGGAAGGGCCTCATGGGAAGCTCTACCGCCTGCCGACTGACAATGAGTTGGATGCCGTCCCAGCAGCGGCTTCTGAAGTGGAGGGGCTATTCGGGCAAGTGCCATTTGGCGTCCCCCGCGAGAAGCTAACGGTGGACGCCAAGGGTAACACTTGGTGCGTATTGTACGGGCTGGACGAGTTCGCCAAGCTTTTCTCGTCCCGACAGCTACTGGTGCTCGGCACCCTGACACACCACACCAGGGCAGTAGTCAGGGAGGCCAGCGAGAGAGGTTACCCCCTTGAGTGGGTGGAGGCCATCGCCGGTGTGCTGTCGCTCTGTGTCGACCGCGTGGCCGACAGGAACACCTTGCTCAGTTGGTGGCAGACAAGTGCCCAGAAGGTGGGCCCGACATTCACCAGGTTTGCCCTGCCGATGACGTGGGACCACTCAGAGATATGTCCTTGGGCAGATGCAAGCGGCGGGTACGCGCAAGCCGTGGAGTGGGTCGCTGAGGTAACCGAACATCTCTCCACACGGCAGTTCGACGGTCCCGCGTCCGGGACGCTGAGGCAGTCATCGGTGCAGGCGGTGCGAGACACCTTCGATCTGGTCGTCAGTGACCCACCTTACTACGATGCCATCGGCTACTCAGTCCTGATGGACTTCTATCACGTCTGGCTCCGACGAGCCCTTCACGGGCTGTCGGACGACATCGATGCCGCCTTCGAGGAACCGGTCGGGCCCAAGTGGGACGCTGACGCCGATGATGGTGAACTGGTCGACGATGCCACTCGGTTCGGTGGCGACCGAGAGAAGTCAAAGGCCGCTTACGAGGATGGCATGTACCGGGTCTTCTCGATGTGCAGAGACCGGTTGGCTCCTGACGGCCGGTTCGTGGTCGTCTTCGCCCACAAGCATCCCGATGCCTGGGAAGCCCTCGTCTCCGCCGTCATGAGGGCCCGGTTCATCGTAGACGCGAGCTGGCCCATACAGACCGAGCGGGTAGGTCGTATGCGTTCTGTCGGGTCGTCCGCTCTTTCCTCCTCCGTCTGGCTCGTCTGCAAGAAGCGACCTGAAGCAGCCCGGCCCGGCTGGGATACCCGCGTTCTGGAGGAGATGCGGGAGAGCATCGGCCGGAAGCTGCGGGACTTCTGGGACGCCGGCATTCGGGGGCCGGACTTCGTCTGGTCCGCCACCGGGCCCGCCCTGGAGGCCTACAGCAAGCACCCCGTGGTGAAGAAGGCCAACCAGCCCGATCAGCTCATGACGGTGTCCGAGTTCCTGCGGCACGTCCGCCGGATCGTGGTGGACTTCGTGGTCGGCCGGGTGCTGTCCGGGGACGGCGATGCCGAGGACGTCGGCAGCCTCGACGACGTGACCACCTACTACCTGCTGCACCGCCACGACTTCGGGATGAACGACGCCCCGGTTGGGGCCTGCATCCTGTACGCCGTCTCGTGCAACCTGTCAGACGGCGCGCTCGTGGACCAGCACGACCTGCTGGTCCGCACTGGCGGCTCGTCCTCTGCCGCCGAGGAGGATGGTTACGGAGAGGGCGACGAAGACGCGGGCGAGGCTGCCGACGTGCCGGAAGAGGGCTCTGGCAGTCAGGTGAAGCTGCGGGCCTGGAACCGGCGGACCCGCAAGGGCATGGGCTATGGCTCGGCGGCGGAGATGGCCCTGCGGCGCACGGCCCCGACGACGGAGAGCCCGCTCCCAGAACTGGACAAGCCCGCCCCGCCCACTCGCCTCGTGCCGCTCATTGATCGCGTCCACCGCCTGATGCACCTGTGGAAAGAGGGGGACGTGGTGAAGGTTGACGAATACCTGGAGACCAGCGGGATGCGGCACGAGGGCGTCTTCCCACACCTGCTGCAAGCGCTGATCGAGCTGGCCCCGGCCGGCAGCGAGGAGCGAGCGGTCTTAGAGAGCCTGAGCAATCACGTCGCCGCCCGTGGACTGCGCCGCGACCACGAGCAGATGACCTCAGGGCTGGAGAGGGAGAGATGAGCCCTGCTACCTTCGCCCGCCCAGTCTTTCGGTCCTGCGAGACAAGCTGGCAGGGAGCGCTACCACGGGCTGCATGGAGTATGCTAAGCTATCGGCGCGAAAGGAGCCAAAGCCATGGATTGGCGCGAACGCATTGCAGTTGACCCAGCCGTGCTCGTGGGCAAGCCGGTGGTCCGAGGTACGCGGATGTCGGTGGAGTTCGTCATTGACCTGCTGGCGCGGGGTTGGACGAGCGACGACGTGCTGAGGGAGTACGACCATCTCCGCCTCGGGGACATCCAGGCTTGTCTGTGCTACGCGCGGGACGTGCTGGCGTCGGAACGCGTCTACCCCGTTCCGGCAATTGGCAGTTGAGGTGAGTCCGTGCGAGTCTTGACCGACGAGAACGTGTCGTCCGCAGTCATTCGCGGCCTGCGAGCCACCGGGCAGGACGTGTTGGCGGTGAAGGAATCACTGGCGGGCGCCACCGACCAGCAGATCCTGGCACGGGCTCAGGCGGAACAGCGCCTTCTGCTCACCCACGACAAGGACTTCGGTGAGCTGGCGTTCCACGCGGGGGCCCCCGCCACCGCCGGCATCATCTTGTTCCGGCTTTCCGGCGGAGACCCGAGCGCCGACAACTGGCGCGTACTGTCTGTGCTTCAGAGCCGCACAGACTGGCCTGGACACTTCAGCGTGGTGACAGACGACCGAATCCGGATGCGGCCGCTCCCGGCCCGTGTCAGCAACGGAGGCAATGAGTGACATGGCAGAACTTCCCTGGACTCCCTGGCACCAGGTGGTGCAACTCCGCGACGACCTGAAGGCGGGCGAGCTGCCGCTCTCGATGTTCGCCGCCGACTTGTATGACGTGGCGATGGGCCGGGCGCAGGCGGTGTATCAGCAGCCCGAGGAGTTCTTCGCCCTGACCTATCCCACGTACAACTTGCGGCAGCTTGTGCGGGATGTGCTGTTCCGTCTGGCCGGGAAGAGCGACAAGGCAGTGCGTCAGCTCGAGCTGACCTACGGCGGTGGGAAGACGCATACGCTCATAACGCTCTACCACTTGGTACGCGATCCCGCCAACCTGCCGCAGCTCCCGGCGGTCGCGGAGTTCGTCCAACATGCCGGCATCCAGCCACCACCGGCGAGAGTGGCGATCCTGGCCTGCGACAAGCTCGACGTGGAGAAGGGGATGGAGACCAGCTCTCCTGACGGCCAGAAGCGTTGGCTGCGGCAACCGTGGAGCGTCTTAGCGTGGCAGCTCGCCGGTCCCGAGGGCCTGCAGGTCCTCCACCCGGACAACAAGCCCGAGGAGCGGGACAGCGTCCCCGCCGAGAATCTGATGGACGAACTTCTACGGCTCCCCCAGCAGGAGGGCCTGGCGACGCTCGTCCTGATTGACGAAGTGCTGATGTACGCCCGGGAGAAGGTGCGGCTCGACCCGGCGTGGCGGGATGCCCTGGTGAGCTTCTTCCAGTACCTGACCCAGGCCGCCGCGAAGTCGGGCATGCCGTGCTGTGTCGTGGCCTCGCTCCTTGCGACCGACCCGGCGAAGAGCGACGAGTTGGGCAAGGCCATCACCTCCGACCTGTACGCCGTCTTCCGCCGCGAGAACGAAGAGGGCATCCAGCCGGTGGAGAAGACGGACGTGGCCGAGGTCCTGCGACGGCGGTTCTTCAAGCCGGACTCCATCGCCGATTCGGGCCTGTTCCGGCCCCACGTGTCGGCGGCCCTGCGGGGCATCTGCGACCTAGACGAGCAGACGAAGAAGATGGGAGCCGAGGCCGAAGAGCGATTCCTTGCGAGCTACCCGTTCCACCCCGACCTGACCGAAGTGCTGTACTCCAAGTGGACCAGTCTGGAGGGCTTCCAGCGAACCCGCGGCGTCCTGCGCACATTCGCCCTGGCCCTGCGTGACGCCGAGCGATGGGACCAAAGCCCGCTGGTGAGCTGCAACGCTTTCCTGACCGAGCCGGGGCGAACGGGCATCGCGCACGGTCTGCAGGAGCTGACCAAGATCGCCACGACGGAGGAGTATGAGGGCAAGCGGCAGGACTGGACGGCAATCATTGACGGTGAGCTGGAGAAAGCCCGCGGTGCCCAGGGCGACTACCCCGGCGTCAAGCACCGAGAGGTGGAGCAGGCGGTCGTCGCGACGTTCCTGCACTCCCAGCCCATCGGACAGCGTGCCTCCACGCCGGAACTGATAGTGCTGGTCGGCCACACGCGACCGGACCAGATCGAGGTCGGCAAGGCCCTCACGCGATGGGGTCGTGAGTCCTGGTTCCTGGACGAGAACCTGTTCGGCGAGGCTCAAGGCGACCGGCTGCCGCAGTACTGGCGGCTGGGCTCGAAACCCAACCTGAAGCAGATGCACAACGATGCCTGCCGCCGCGTCGGCACCGACGGCGTGGAGGCGTACTTGCTGCAGGCGATCCAGAAGCAGAAGAACCTGACCTCCGGGGCCTCGGCTGCCGGGGCCCGGGTGCACAACCTGCCGCTGAAGCCGAGCGACATCGACGATGACGGCGAGTTCCACTATGCGGTGCTGGGGCCATCGGCGGCCTCGATGTCCGGCAACCCCAGTGCCGAGGCGAGACGGTTCCTCGACGAGACCACCAGACCGGACCGCCCCCGAGTCTACCGCAATGCCGTGGTGCTGGCGGTGCCGTCACGTGACGGACTGGGTGTGGCCCGGGACCGGGTGCGGGAGTACCTGGGCTGGGAGGACGTGCGGACGACGCTGAAGCAGCAACAGAGCGAGGAGTCCGACCCCGCCCGCACGGCTCTGCTGGCGGGTTACCTCACGGCAGCAACCCAACGTGTCGCCGAGGCGATCCAGCAAGCGTACTCCATCGTCGTGACTGTCTCTGACAAGAACGAGGTGCAGGCGTTCAAGGTGGCCCTCACCGGTGACCCGCTATTCACGGCTATCAAGGGAGATGGCAAGTCCCGCATCCAGGAGCAGCCCATCAACGCCGAGGCTCTGCTGCCGGAGGGCCCATACAACCTCTGGCGTGAGGGCGAGACAAGCCGACTGGCGAAAGACCTAGTGGGATCCTTCGCCCAGCTTCCACACCTGCCGAAGATGCTGCGTCGGCAGGACATCGTCGCCACGTTGGCTCTGGGGGCCCAACGGGGACTGTTCGTCCTCAGAGTGATGCGGCCCGATCGCTCGGTGCGGACCCTCTGGCGTCAGGAGCCTGGCGACGCTGACCTGAAGGACCCGGGGCTGGAGGTGGTGCTGCCCGAGTCCGCTGAACTGGCCGAGTTGCCGCCGCACCTCCTGAAGCCCGGCAGCCTGCCCGAGTTGTGGCCTCCCGAGCAGGAGCTCAGTGTGGCGGACGTCTTCGCCTACTTCGGTGGCAAGGTGATACAGGTCCCGAAGGAGGGCTACTCCGAGCCGCTCGTGATCCCCAAAGCCGAGCGGTCCGTGGTGGAGGCCGCGATCCGGTTGGCCGTGGAGCAGGGGCACGTTTGGCTGGTGTCCGGCCCGGCGAGCCTGTTCAAGGAGTCGATCCCGGCGGGTGTGCTGTCCGACGCCGCGACGCTGCTCCCGCCACCTCCGCCGGTGCCCGTCACCGACCTGTTGCCAGAGTTCCTGCCAGAGGCGTGGGAGAGCGGGGCGACCAATGCCCTGGCCCTCTGCGTGGCGCTTTCGAACCGGACCGGGCGCACGCTGCCGTGGACCACAGTGCGCGAGTCCATCGAGAGCGCCGTGCGTGTCAGAATGCTGGAGCGAACGGCGGATTCCGCGCCGTGGCCGTGCGAACTGGCTACCGCCCGCAATGCCAAGTTCCGTGTGCCGACCGGCACGCCACCCCCACCTCCCCCGCCCCCGCCTCCCCCTGGCGTCTGGCGAGCCGAGGCCGAGCTGTCAGTGGGCCAGATACAG
>Ga0100395_1002254_pt1 | contig 14485 bp, 12 predicted proteins | sample CryGeymeta201519_FD_81542 | JGI IMG/M metagenome (GOLD analysis project Ga0100395, IMG submission 81542) | Groundwater microbial communities from Crystal Geyser aquifers in Utah, USA - Crystal Geyser metaG 2015-19 | ecosystem: Environmental > Aquatic > Deep subsurface > Groundwater | place: USA... | reverse complement strand
TTCTTTTCTCAATCGCTCGGCTCTTTCTTCCTCGGTTTCTTTAATTTCTTTTTCTCCCACTCTCATTAAAGGAACAAATTTTTGGTTTTGACTATATTTTCTAATCAGTAGTTTTCCTTTTTTAGCTCCAGGAACCAGTCCGGAAACTAATAAAAGTTTGTTTTTATTATCGACATCCATTACCGTCAGACCAGTAATGGTAACTTTGGCTCCCCCGGCCCGACCAGCCATTTTTTTGCCTTTATAAACCCGACCGGGAGTGGTAGTTTGTCCAATTGAACCCGGAGCCCGTTGGCGATCTGATTGACCATGGGTCTTTGGCCCACCTTTAAATCCCCATCTTTTAACCACCCCGGTAAAGCCTTTTCCTTTTGACCAACCAGTAATCTTAACCAAATCTCCTGGCTGGAAAGCCTCAAGCGCTTCGGTTTGAATCTCTGTCACTGGAATACGCCTCCCATCCTGGGTAAATTTTTGAATTGTATTAAGTTTAATTCCTACTCCCTGATTTTCCATAATTTTTCCCTTTACCCTGAGCGTAGTCGAAGGGCACCAAAAAGAGTGCCGGAAGCACTCTTCAAAGTAGGCTGCCCTGGTAATTTTATCAACTCAAAAGAGCTTCACCTCCATTGGGGTAAATTATAAGGAAAAATTAAGAAAAATGCAAATGAGGATGTTTACATCCTAATTTCGATGTCGACGCCGGCCGGAAGATCCAAATGGGAAAGGGCATCAAGAGTCTTATCGGTTGGTTCAAGAATATCAATCAATCTTTTGTGGGTTAAAATTTGAAAATGCTCTTGGGAGTCTTTGTCAGTGTGAGGACTAGTTAAAACAGTAATCATTTTTCTTTTAGTTGGCAGAGGAATAGGTCCAACCACTTTAGCCCCCGTCGACAAAGCGGCTTCTAGAATTTTCTCGCAACTTTCATCGATGACTCGATGATCGTAGGATTTTAAACGTACTCGAATGCGTCCTTTAGGCATTCTTAAGCAACTATTTTGGCAATAACTCCGGCGCCAACAGTATGTCCACCCTCGCGGATAGCAAACCGGATACCTTCCTCTAGGGCTACCGGTTGAATCAGCTTAACATTCATTTTGGCGTTGTCGCCAGGCATGACCATCTCTACCCCCTTGGGTAGAGTTACTTCAGCCGTAACGTCGGTGGTTCGAATATAAAATTGAGGTCGGTAGCCAGAGAAGAATGGGGTATGACGACCCCCTTCCTCTTTGGTCAAAATATAAACCTCGGCCTCAAATTCAGTATGGGGGGTAATTGTCCCTGGTTTGGCTAAAACTTGGCCTCTTTCAACATCTTCTTTTTCGACTCCCCGAAGAAGAACCCCAATATTGTCACCAGCCTGACCTTGATCCAGGGTCTTTCTAAACATCTCTACTCCAGTGACAATCGTCTTTTTGGTATCTTTAAGTCCAACAACCTCTACCTCTTCATTTACTTTAACTATTCCCCGTTCAACTCGCCCAGTGACGACTGTTCCCCGACCCTTAATTGAGAAAACATCCTCAATTGGCATTAAGAAGGGTTTATCCAAGGGTCTTTCTGGGGTGGGAATGTATTCATCAACCGCTTTCATCAATTCCAAAATTGATTTTTTCGCCTCTGGATCGCCTTCCAGGGCTTTCAGAGCCGAACCGCGGATAATGGGAACTTTATCTCCGGGAAACTTATATTTGGTTAACAATTCCCGAATTTCTACCTCAACCAGGTCAACCAGTTCTTTATCAGCCACGGCATCAACTTTATTCAAAAAAACGACAACCGCCGGCACATTTACCTGATGAGCCAGCAAAATATGCTCTCTTGTTTGAGGCATTGGTCCATCATCAGCGGCGACCACCAAAATTGCTCCATCCATTTGGGCCGCTCCGGTAATCATGTTTTTAATAAAGTCTTTGTGGCCGGGACAATCGATGTGGGCATAATGCCGTTTCTCGGTTTCATACTCAACATGAGAAATAGAAATAGTCATTCCTCGGGCTTTTTCTTCAGGCGCGTTATCAATTTCCTCAAAAGCATAGGCTTTTTTACTAAATCCGCCTTCGGTCAGAACTTTAGTAATCGCACTGGTTAAGGTAGTTTTCCCATGGTCAACGTGACCAATGGTCCCAATATTAATGTGAGGTTTTTTTCTTTCAAATTTTGCTTTTTCTGCCATACTTCTCCTTATTTTACAAGACTACTTTCCTTTTTTCAAGCCCATCTTTTTTTCTACTATTTTCTCAGTGATATTGCTCGGAACCTCTTCGTAAGAAGATGGCTCCATATAAAAACTAGCTCTTCCCTGGGTTAAACTGCGCAATATTGTAGCATAACCCGGAACTTCTGCCAAGGGGACAGTGGCGGTAATTATTCGCAAATCACCTCTAGCTTCACTGGATAAAATTTGCGCCCTTTTTGAGGACAAATCACCAATAACATCGCCCATAAATTCCTCGGGGGTGGTTACCTCAAGCTTCATAATTGGCTCAAGTAAGGTTAATTTCGCCTGCTTAACTGCTTGCTGTAAGGCAACCGAGCCGGCGATTTTAAAGGCAATTTCTGAGGAATCGACTTCATGATAACTGCCATCGTAGACTGCCACCATTATATCAACCAAAGGATAACCAGCTAGAACCCCTTTTTCCATTGCTTCTTTGACTCCTTTTTCAATAGCCGGAATAAACTCTGAGGGAATAGCGGTTCCTCGAATCTCATTGGCGAATTTAAATCCTTCACCTCGAGATAAAGGTTCCACTCGTAGGAAACAATGCCCATATTGTCCCCGACCTCCAGATTGACGGATATATTTGCCCTCGGCCTGAGCTTGGTTTTTAATTGTTTCCTTATAAGCAACCTGGGGCTGGCCGGTATTGGCTTCAACATTAAACTCCCTTTTCATCCGATCAACAATAATCTCTAAATGAAATTCGCCCATCCCCCAAATAATTGTTTGGCCAGTTTCCGGATCAGATTTAATCTTAAAAGTTGGGTCTTCTTCAGACAGCCGGTGTAAAGCATAGCCCAATTTTTCTTGATCGGCTTTAGTTTTTGGTTCAATCGCCAAAGAAATCACTGGTTCAGGGAAAGAAATTGCCTCAAGAAGAATGGGGTGAGTTTTCTGACAAAGAGTATCTCCAGTGGTGGTTTCTTTTAGACCAACCACAGCCACAACCTCTCCGGCTAAAGCTTCTTCAATTGGTTCTCGTTGATTAGCGTGCATTAAAAGTAATCTACCCGCTCTTTCGCTGCGTCGCTGAGTGCTGTTGAAAACTTCCTTGCCGGCATTTAATGTTCCAGAGTAAACTCTAATATAAGTTAACCGGCCAACATGGGGATCAGTTTGAATCTTAAAAGCTAAAGCTGCTAATGGGCCAGAAGAATCGGTATTCCGAATTTCCTTCTTGCCAGTTTGAGGATTGATTCCTTTAACCGGAGGAACATCTAAGGGCGAAGGCAAAAAATCAACCACCCCATCCAAAACCGATTGAACTCCTTTATTTCTTAAAGCTGAGCCACAATAAACTGGAACTAATTTGCCGGCAATCGTTGCTTTCCTCAATCCCTGTTTCAATTCTTCCACAGAAATATTTTCCCCTTTTAAATATTTATCCATCAAAGCTTCATCATTTTCGGCAATTATCTCTACTAATTGTTCGCGCGATTTTTTTAATTTCTCCTTAAGGTCTTCAGGAACCTCAGTGACTTCAAATTTTTCCCCAGTTGGATCTTTTTTATCATCCCAAATTAAAGCTTTTTCTTCTAAAACTAAAACTACGCCCTTAAATTCTTTTTCTTTACCAATGGGTAAGGTTAAAATCGCCGGTTTGGCTCTTAACCTAGTTCGGATCATCTCTACTGTTCGTTCAAAATTTGCTCCGAGTTTGTCCATTTTATTAACAAGACAAAGCCGGGGAACATGATATTTATCAGCTTGACGCCAAACAGTTTCTGACTGCGATTGCACCCCTTCTTCGGCATCAAAAACCACTACCCCACCATCTAAAACCCGCAAAGACCGTTCAACCTCGGCCGTAAAGTCAACATGACCCGGGGTGTCAATAATATTTATCCGGTGGTCTCGCCAAAAGGTGGTGGTCGCCGCCAAAACAATCGTCACTCCTCGCTCTCTCTCCTGTACCATCCAGTCCATCTGGGTTGTTCCTTCATCAATATCCCCAATTTTGTAGGTTTTCCCAGTATAATACAAAACCCGCTCAGTGGTCGTTGTTTTGCCCGCATCGATATGGGCAATAATCCCAATATTCCGAACTTTTTCAATCGGGACAATTCGTTTTTCTCCGGTTTTAATCTTTTCCGCCATATTTAAATTGTATCACTTTGAATTAAATGAAAAAACTGTCCGCCTCTGGCGAGACAGTTTCGCCTCAGGGATTATTTTAACAAAAACCTGATTCCTATTCAAGAGTGATTTTCCCTCTTCGTGATAAAATATATTTACCATGAAAACAAAATACATGGACCTTATCTTTACTAACCACGCCATCAATCGTCTTTACAATCGTGGCCTTACCCAATCTGACGCCTGGTATACCTTTAAACATCCTGATGGCAGTTTGCCCGGTCAAACTCTAGGTTCACAAAAATTTTTCAAAAATTTCGGCGACCAAAGAATAGAGGTGGTGGCAAAAAAGAATGAAAAAGGTGAATGGGTGGCTCTTTCTTGCTGGTCAAAATATATTGGCAACGGCAAACCAATCTTCCCCCGAAAAGAGAATCTATTTTGGAGTTTAGCTAAAAAGATAGGTAAGAAATTGTGGAATAAAATCCAAAAAAAGTAGAAAGTATCAAAATCGTCTTTTATTCTCTTTACCCTCTACCCATTCCTCCCTTTCTCTGTTCCATATAGCAATCTCGGCAATAAACTGGTCTATCTCCGGATGGTTTAAAAGGAACTTGAGTCTGCTTACCACACTTAGCACATTTTACATCATAAAGCTGGCGACCAAGCTGGTCAGTACCTGCTGGTGTAGCGGTATCGTCTGCGGGGGCAGCTGGACTACCACCAGGCTCTTTAACTGCTGGTACTTCAACTGGTTTTGCCTCAGCAACTGGCTTGTCCTCAACTTTTGGTTTTTCAGTTGCCGTCTTTTTTTTATCTGCCATTAATAATCACCTCCCTTCAGTCTGAATTGGATTATATTCTTTTTTTAAGGTTTAAGCAACTGCCCTGGTTGACTCGACAAAACCTTTAGCGGGCTCCATTGGAGGACTACCATGAAGAGTTCATCCTAATCCCGGATCGGAAAAGGCGGAGATTACCATCTGAAGTGAGCGAACGCCCTGTTTGCCTCGGCCATACGGTGGACATCTTGTTTTTTCTTAATTGCCCCACCTAAATTCTCGTGGGCATCTAAAATTTCGGCGGCTAACTTCTCGTAAAAATTATGATATTCTTTATTGGGACGAATCTGGGCTGCTTTAATTAACCAACGGATGGCTAAGGCTTCTCTTCTTTCTCCCCGAACCGACATTGGTACCTGATAAGCCGCCCCCCCAACTCTTCGGGGTCGAACTTCCATTGAGGGCTTAATGTTTTCCAAGGCCAGATTGAAAATTTCCAAAGGATTTTTCTTAGTTTTTTTCTCAATTAAATCAAAAGCCCGATAGACTTGATTTTGGGCAACTGTCTTTTTACCATCATGCATGACCCGATTAATCAAGCGGGTTACTAACTGACTTTGATAAATTGAATCAGGGAGTAAACTTCTTTTTTTAATAATTCTTTTAGACCTAGGCATTTTCCTCCGCTGGTGGCGTTGCTTCGCTCGGGGAAGTTTCTTTAATCACCACCCCTTCTTTTCTAGCTCCATATTTCGATCTGGCTTTTTGCCGACCGACAACTCCGGACAGATCAAATTTTCCTCTAACCAAATGATATTTAACTCCAGGTAAATCCTTCACTCGTCCGCCCCGAACTAAAACAATTCCATGTTCAGCCAAATTATGACCTTCGCCGGAAATATAAGCAGTCACTTCTTGTTGATTAGATAAGCGAACCCGAGCAACTTTCCGCAAAGCTGAATTTGGTTTTTTCGGCGTCATGGTTTTAACCAACAAAACCACTCCCCGTTTTTGAGGATTAATTGTTGGCGTCATCTGCCGCAAACGAGCATTAAAAGTTCGCCGCAAAGCCGTGGCTTTAATTTTTTTACTGATTTTCTTTCGCCCTTTACGGACAAGTTGAGCTGTCGTTGGCATAGAAATTATTCTAGCAAATTTGAAGCTACTTTTCAATCCTCGCTCTTTCCGGAGTAACGGGAATCAACCGACCAATAATAACATTCTCTTTAAGTCCAAAAAGTTTGTCTTCTCTGCCTTCAATCGCGGCCTCAGTTAAAACATTGGTTGTCTCTTCAAAAGAGGCGGCGGAAAGCCACGATTCAGTATAAAGCGAGGCTCGAGTAATCCCTAAAATAACCACCTGGGCGCTAGCAGGCTCTCCTCCTTCGGCTAAAATCTTAGTATTTGTCTGTTCAAATCTAGTTTTATCAATTAGTTCTCCAGGTAAAAAGCCGGTATCGCCTGAAGTTTCGATTTTGACTTTATCAGACATCTTACGAACAATAATTTCAAAATGTTTGTCATTAATAGAAATTCCCTGGGATTCGTAAACTCCTTGAATTTCTTCAATTAAATATTCTTGAGCGGTTCTCAATCCACGAATTTCTAAAATTTCTCTAATATCTAATGCCCCAAAGGCAAGTTGAGATCCGGCGTCAACTAATTCTCCATCTTTAACCTTTAATTTACTGACGGCAGGAATTAAATATTCTTTCTCCTCCGCTGGCTTAATCCCAACGCTTTTAATTTTAACCTTATAGCCCTCATCCGTCTCGGCAATATCGACTTTGCCGGCAATTTCCGCCAAAGGAGAAAGTATTTTTGGCGTTCGCACCTCAACTAACTCCTCAACCCGGGGTAAACCTTGAGTTACATCAGAAACAACAATCCCACCAAAGTGTTTTGTTCTTAAAGTCAATTGCGTCCCAGGTTCACCAATCGACTGAGCGGCAACTACTCCCACCGGCGTACCAACCTCAACCATTTTCTTGCCAGAAAAATCCCAACCATAACAGGTAGCACAGCTGCCGTAATGCGCCTGACAAGTTAAAGGAGAGCGAACCCAAACTTCCTGAATTTGATGTTTCTCTAAAAGTCCAAGATTGCCTTCAGTGATGATTTCTCCTTTTTTCAAAATTACCTTTTTCGTTTTAGGCTCAATCACCTTGCGAGCCAAAACTCTGCCTAAAACCCGGATTAAAAACTTCTCTCCCCGCTTTCCCTGCCGCCATATTTTGATTCCCTCTTCAGTCTTACAATCTTCAAGACGAATAACCACATCATGAGCGACATCAACTAATCGTCGGGTTAAATAGCCGGCATCTGAAGTTTTAATGGCGGTATCGGTTAATCCTTTTCTTGAACCACGAGCAGAAGTTACGTATTCAAAAACTGACAATCCTTCTCTAAAATTTGATTTTGTTGGCAACTCCACAATTTTTCCTAAAGGATCAACTACTAGTCCTTGCATGGCCGAGAGTTGTTTCACTTGATCTTTTGAGGCTCGACGCACCCCGGCCCCGACAATCAAAAAAATACTGTTTTCTGGAGCAAATCTCTCCCAGGTTAATTGAGCTAACTCTTCCGTCGTCTCCATCCAAATTTCCTGAGTTAAACGCCGTTTTTCCTGTTCGGTAATTAAGCCTTGAATGAAATTTTTTTCCACTTCGGCTGCCCTTTGATTGGCGGCCTTAATAACCCTATCTTTTTCCGGATAAATCTCACAGTCCCAAACTCCAACTGAAAGTCCAGACAAAGTCGCTCCCAAAAATCCCAAGTCTTTAAGATCATCAATTAACTTGATAACCTTTTCTTTTAAACAAACCTGGATTGCCCGAGTTACTAAGGCTTTAACAGTTGACTCCTTAACAGCATCATTAACAAAAGCAATTTCTTCAGGCAAAATCTCATTAAACAACAAGCGACCAACGGTGGTTTCGATAATTTTCCCCTCAATTCTCACTTTAATAGGCTGACGAAGCTGAGTTTTTCTTTCCTGAAAAGCCAAAATTGCTTCCTGGCGATTAGTAAAAATAGTTTTAAAAGAGTTACTTTGGGTATCAATTGAGGTAATAAAATAGCAACCTAAGGCCATTTCTTTATCAGGAATGGTAATTGGTTCCCCATCAGCCGGACGCAAAAGGTTGTTTTCCGAAAGCATGAATTCTACACTCTCTTTTTTAGCCTTCTCACTTAGTGGTACATGGACTGCCATCTGATCACCGTCAAAATCAGCATTATAGCCTTTACAAACACAGGGATGAATTCTAATGGCGTTCCCCTCAATCAAAATTGGATAAAAAGCCTGAATTCCTAATTTATGAAGAGTAGGAGCTCGATTGAGTAAAACTGGATGATCCTTGGTAATTTTATCTAAAATGTCAAAAACCTCTGGAGGACGATGTTCAAAAAGATTTTTGGCGCTCTTAACATTAGGGGCAATGCCTTGAAGAATCATTTCTCTTAAAACAAATGGCTTAAACATTTCTAAAGCCATTTCTTTAGGCAAACCACATTGGTTTAATCTTAGCTCCGGACCAACCACAATAACCGATCGACCAGAATAGTCAACTCTTTTGCCTAAAAGATTTTGCCTAAATCGACCCTGTTTCCCCCGAAGCATGTCAGACAAAGAGCGAAGGGGTTGAATTCGTCGGCGATATCGGCGAATTGGTCTTTTACTAGCATCAATTAGGGTATCAACCGCTTCTTGAAGCATTCTTTTTTCATTGCGCAGAATAATTTCCGGGGCGCCTAAATCAATTAAATGTTTTAAACGATTATTGCGATTAATCACCCGTCGATAAAGATCATTTAAGTCACTGGTGGCAAATCGACCGCCAGCAAGTTGAACCATTGGTCGAAGATCAGGCGGAATTACCGGGAGAATTTTTAAAATCATCCAAGAAGCATCTATACCTGCTCTCTTCATCGCCTCGACTACTCTTAAGCGCTTGTTGGCCTTAACATAGCGAGCTCCTTTAGTTTCTTTCGCCTGTTGGCGGAGACGTTCTGAAAGCTCTTGAAGATCAATTTTTTTGATTACTTCTTGCAAGACTTCTGCTCCCATCCCCGCCTTAAAAAATGAGGCCGCCTTATATTCAACCAGCTTTAAATACTCGTCTTCAGTTAATAAAGAAAACTGGCGTAAGTTTCTGACAATCTCACTTATGGTTTTAAAAACCTCTTCGGTCTTTTCTTCCTCCAAAACTGTCTCATCCCTTAAGTTTTGAATTTTTTGTTTTGTTTTAAGTTTTAGTTCTTCTTTAGCCAAAACCTGTTGTTCTTTAGCAGAAATTTTCTTTAATATTTCTTTTTCCTCTTTTGCCGCGTCTTTTTCGATCGTTTTAATTTTAGTTTCTAACTTTTCCTTAAGTGTTTTTTTCTTTTGCCCAAGCTCCTTTTCTAAGGCGCTTAAACTTTTTTCCTTTTCCTTGGGATCAACTTCAGTTATCAAATATTGGGCAAAATAAATTACTGCCTCTAAACTTTTAGGAGGAATGTCCAAAAGCAGAGAAAGTTTGGGTGGGACACCTTTGAAAAACCAGATATGGGCCACTGGCGAAGCCAAGGCGATGTGCCCCATTCTCTCTCGCCTTACCCGAGATTGAGTTACCTCAACTCCACATTTATCACAAGTGATTCCCCTGAAGCGAATTCTCTTGTATTTTCCACAATAACATTCCCAATCTTTAGTTGGACCAAAAATTCGCTCACAGAAAAGTCCGTCTTTTTCCGGTTTTAAAGTCCGGTAGTTAATCGTCTCTGGCTTTGTCACCTCGCCACGGGACCACGACTTTATTACTTCTGGTGAAGCTAGTTTTATCTTCAAGCCGCTAAAATCAACCATTTCTGCCATAATTACTCCTGAGGAACAACTTCTTTGGCTCCAGCCGCTTCGGCTAGCTCTTCAGCTTTTTCTTGAATTTCCTTTTCCTTTACCAATTTATCTTCGGTTTCTTGCTCCTCGGCTTTCTCCATCACCCCAACCGGAATTATTTCCAAACATAGGCTATTTAATTCTTTAACCAAAACTTTAAATGATTCAGGAACTAATGCCTGGGGGATTTCTGTCCCTTTAACAATTGCTTCAAAAGTTTTGGCTCGACCAACAACATCGTCTGATTTAATCGTTAACATCTCTTGAAGAGTATAAGCCGCCCGGTGTGCCTCTAAAGCCCAAACCTCCATTTCTCCTAATCGTTGCCCTCCCATCTGGGCTTTTCCTCCCAATGGTTGCTGGGTAACCAAAGAATATGGTCCGGTTGATCGGGCATGAGCTTTATCTTCAACCATATGAACTAATTTCATAATATAAGCAATACCAACCACGCTCGGTTTATGCTGGGCTTCGCCTGTCTGACCATTTCGAAGAATAACTTTTCCATCAACTGGCAAACCAGCCTTTTTTAATTCTTGAGTAATTTTCTCCTCATCAGTTTTTTCAAAAACAGGAACAGCAATTTTATAACCAAGCTTGGAGGCTGCCCAACCCAAATGAGTTTCAAAGAGTTGTCCCAAATTCATTCTCGCCAAAACCGAAAGAGGGGAAATAATAATGTCAACCGGGGTTCCATCAGGTAAAAAGGGCATATCTGCTTGAGGAACAATCTTAGAAATTACTCCCTTATTGCCATGTCGACCAGCAAGTTTGTCTCCAACCGTCACCTTTCTTAATTGGGCAATCCGAACGACTATCTTTTTTATCGTTCCTGGTTCAAGTTCATCACCTTTATCACGATCGAAAATTTGAACATCAATCACCGTTCCTCTTTCTCCATGAGGAACCCGCAGCGAAGTATCTCTAACCTCTCTGGCTTTTTCTCCAAAAATCGCCCTTAATAATTTCTCTTCAGCCGTTAATTCAGTCTCGCCTTTGGGGGCAATTTTGCCAACCAAAATATCATTTGGGCCAACTTCACTGCCCACAACCACAATTCCGTCTTCGGCTAAATTAGCTAAATCCGTCTCGCTTACATTGGGGATGTCTCGAGTTAGTTCCTCGGGACCAAGTTTGGTCTCAACCACACCTGCTTCATATTCTTCAATATTAATTGAGGTCAAAACATCCTCCTTAACCAACCGATCGGAAATAATAATGGCATCTTCGTATTCGAGTCCTCCAAAAGAACAATAAGCAATTAGAAGATTTTTTCCTAAAGCCAACTCACCATCTTCGCAAGCAGGTCCGTCGGCTAAAAGATCGCCACGTTTAATCCTCTCTCCGACAGAAACAACCGGTCTTTGTGAATAACAAGTACTGTTGGGGTTAGTTCGCTTAAATTTAGTCAAATAATAAATTTCTTGGCGTCCCCTAACTTCAATATTTTCAGTGTCCGGCAAATTTGTCTTCTTGGTGAGTTTTAAAACAATTTTCTCGCTATCAACATAAATAATTTTTCCATCCGAGCGGGCATAAATAACTCTTCCCATTGCTCTAGGAATAACCTCTTCTATTCCAGAACCTACAATTGGGGCGTCGGGCTTAACCAAGGGAACTGCTTGACATTCCATATGGGTTCCCATTAAGGCCCGAGTGGGCATGTCGTGGGCCAAAAAGGGAATTAAAGAAGCAGAAACACCAACTATCTGTTGGGGAGTAAGATCAATAAATTCTACCTTTTCAACCGGTGTTTCTAAAAATTCATTTTTGAATCTTACTGGAACCCAAGAATCTAAAATATATTCATTTTTATCAATATTAACCCCGGCGTAAGTAATGAAGCGCTCTTGTTCATCGTCGGCTGTCAAATAAACAATTTCATTAGTCACCTTCATCCGTGAGCCTACTTTTTTAACCTTACGATAGGGAGTTTCTAAAAATCCGTATTCATTAACCCGAGCATATAAAGCTAAATAGGTCACCAAGCCAATGTTTGGTCCCTCAGGTGAACGAACTGGACAAATTCTTCCATATTGGGAGGCATTAATATCCCTGATGGAAAATGAAGCTCGTTCGCGAGTAATCCCGCCCGGTCCCATCACCGAAACTCGGCGGAGATTGTCGAGCTCGGATAAAGGATTTGTCTGGTCTAAAACTGTCGATAGTTGATTGCTTCGGAAGAACTCATTGACGGCAGCGATTAGAGGACGAGCATTAACCAGTTGAGCTGGGGTTACTTTTTCTTCGGTTGAAACCAAGCTCATTTTTTCTTTAATCGACCGCTCTAGGCGTAAAAGACCAACTCTAAAGGCACTTTCGGCGACTAATTCACCAACTTGTCTTAGTCGACGATTGGCTAAATGGTCAATATCGTCAACTTCCCCTTGGCCATTTTGAAGTTTAATTAAATATTTTACTGTCTCGACTACATCGCTTTGTTTTAAAACCCAATTTTCTTTAGTATTGGAAAACTTCAAGTTCAAACGTTTATTGAGCTTGAAACGCCCAACCTTGCCAAAATTATATCGTCGGTAATTAAAAAACATTTCTGTCAACATTTGTGAAGCATTTTCCAAAACCGCTGGCTCGCCAGGTCGCATTTTTTGATAAATTTCAATTAAGGCTTCTTGGGAGGTTTTGGTTGAATCCTTTTCTAAAGTAGCCAGTAAGAAATTCCGCCCCTCCTTTTGTTGATTAGTAAAAGCAGCCAAAATCTCTTCGTCGGTTGACAAACCTAAGGCTCTTAAAAAAGTCGTAACCGGAAATTTCCGCCGGCGATCGATCCTAACATTAATAATATCGTTCCGGGTAATGAAAAATTCTAACCAAGCGCCACGAAGAGGACGGAGTTCGGCATTAAAAAGCATTCTCCCTGAGGCTCGATCAATTTCTCCAGAAAAGAAAACACCTGGGGATCTAATAATTTGATTAACCACCCCTCGTTCAATGCCATTAATTATAAAAGTTCCGGTTTCCGTCATTTTGGGAATATCACCCAAAAAAACTTCACTGGTTGTCTTTTTGCCGGTTTTTTTATTAACTAAAATCGCTTCAATTTTCAAGGGAATATCAAGAGTGGCTCCTTTTCTAATGGCCTCTTTTGGGGTGTGTTTTGGCTTAGTAAACCAATGTCGACCAAAAGAAAGTTCCCAGTTTTTACCGGTAAAATCTTCAATTGGGGAAACTTCTGCCAAAAGCTCGGCGATTCCTTCGGTCAAAAATAATTTATATGGATCTTTTTGGATAGCAATTAAATCAAGTTGAGGAAGATTTTTGTAAATTTTTCCCCAGTTTTGACGAGAAATTTTTGGTTTTTTCATCTGGTAGATTTTTTTAGCAAAAAAACGCCGATTTTTAGTCGGACGAAAAAGTAGTCCGCCCTTGGCGGACTTCCATTCCCCTTCGATTACTATCAAACTATCATAAAAATTCAATTCTGTCAATCCTTCGACAAAACTCAGGGTTGTCTTCGCAAGAAATCTGCTAAAATAGGTCTATGGAAAAAACAAGCAAGTATTCTCTAGCGTCTTCTTTTGGTTTCGCCTTTTCAGGAATTTGGCAGGCAATCAAAAAAGAAAGAAATATTAAAATTCATCTCACTTTCGCCATTTTAGTTATCCTCGTTGGATTGTATTTCAACATCGCTAAGGTTGAATGGTTAGCCTTGATTATAATCATTTCTTTGGTTTTGGCGGCAGAAATAATGAATTCCAGCATCGAAGAACTCTGTAATCTCTTAAAAGAAAAATTAAACCTTGAATTTTCTGAGACCACCCTTATTCGCAACTTTTCCGCCGGAGCGGTTTTGATTCTTGCCCTGGCTTCTGTTATTTTGGGTCTTTTAATCTTCCTGCCCCGCCTATTTTCCCAATAATTTCCTCACTAGTTTCAGTCTCCAGAAGAAGAAAAACCCGAGCAAAATAGAAATTACACCCCAGATTAAAAATCCAAGATATCCCTTTGGATAAATAACTGGCTCCAGAAATGAGAGGATTTTTAAACCAGTTGGTGTTAGACCAGTCTCCAAAACGCCAAAAAAGTTAATTCTGTAAAACATGGGGTGGAAAATCAGAAAAATTCCAAAAATCAAAAAAATCGTTCCCAGAGAGGCCTTTACATAACAGCAAAATTCATACCAAAGATTCGGATACGGATCAGAAAGTTTTAAAATTTTTCCCAATTTTTTCATTTCTTTTCTAATTCTTTGATTTTTGCTTTTGTACCAATAATTAAGCTCTCCAAAACTCTTAACTGATTATCAAAATATTCATCGTGCCACCAGCGGTCAGGAGACTGTTTTTTTAGTTGATTATATTTTTTCTGGTATTCAGCCAATCTTTGTTTCCAGAATTTTAATTGTTTTTTCTTTTTAGAGTTTTTCATGGTGGTAGCAATTTATTGGAGTAAATATTTTGAGATATTTTCCTCGTGTTCTTCCGAGGTTTTGGCGTAGTGAATTTTGCCTTGGCTATCCGAAAGATAAAACCAAAAGTCGGTTTCAACCGGATTTAGGACTGC
>Ga0100395_1002201_pt1 | contig 14677 bp, 12 predicted proteins | sample CryGeymeta201519_FD_81542 | JGI IMG/M metagenome (GOLD analysis project Ga0100395, IMG submission 81542) | Groundwater microbial communities from Crystal Geyser aquifers in Utah, USA - Crystal Geyser metaG 2015-19 | ecosystem: Environmental > Aquatic > Deep subsurface > Groundwater | place: USA... | reverse complement strand
TCTTTTAGAGATTCTTTTAAGGCCTGAATAAAAGTTCCCAAGAAATTATTAAAAGCATCTTCTTGAGCTGAGGCGAAACTAAACGAATAAAAAAGAAGAGTAGATACTATTAAAACAGAAAGAAGTATTTTAAGATTAGAGTATATCATAAGTCGAAAGAGGATCTCATCCTCTTTCTCACCTTCGCTTCTTTCAGAAGCTCGGTGCCTGATTCAATCTTTCTAAAGTTCTTTCTTTGCCTAAGATGGTCGCTACTTCAAAGGGGCCGGCTGAGGCTTTTTCTCCGGTTAGAGCGACTCTTAAAGGCCATAATATTTTTCCTCTATCCCCTATTTTGTCTGCTTCGGTCATTAAGATATTCGTTAAATTTTTTTCTGTCCAATTTTCGGGTTTTATTTTAGATAATATCTTTCTTAGTTTTTTCAGAATATTTTTTATTTCTTTATCTTTTGTCTCTCCCCATCTTAAAAGTTCCTTATCATATTCTACATTTTTTCTAAAGAAAAAATGAGTCAATTCTGGAATTTTAGATAGTTTTTTTAATCTTTCTTGGTAAATTGAAACAATTTTTTGAAGAGTTTTCAAATTTATTTCTTCCCCAGTTTCAAAAATCTGATATTTTTGAACAATACCTCTTGCCCCATAGGCAGGTGGATATTGCATTTCTCCAAAAATAGGCTTAATTAAACCAGTTTCAATTAGATAAGGAAGGCAAAGTTCGGTCAATTTCTTAATTGATGTTTGTCTGATATAAAAACCATTCATCCAATCTAATTTGCGGATATTGAAAACCGCTCCCGATTTCTGGATTTTCTCTAGGGAAAACTCTTTTATTAACGAAGGCATTGAAAAAATTTCTCTTTCAGTATCCGGATTCCAGCTCAAAAGAGCTATAAAATTTACCAGGGCTTCAGGCAGATAGCCGGCTTTACGATATTCTGCGATAGAGGTAGCTCCATGTCTTTTGCTCAATTTGCTTCGGTCCGCTCCTAAAATTAGAGGCAGATGGGCAAATTTTGGCCGCGGGAAGCCAAGAGCTTCTTGAAATAAAATTTGTTTGGGAGTATTAGAAATATGGTCTTCTCCTCGAATAACATGAGTGATTTTCATTTCAAAATCGTCTATGACACAAGCAAAATTATATAAAGGATCAGTAAAACTTTTAGCAATACAAAAATCTCCAAAAAGAGTAGCGTCAAATTCTATTTTTCCCCGAACCATATCCTGAAATATTATTTTTTTTGAAGGAGTTTTGAACCTAATAATAGAAGGTTTTTTAGCTGCTAAATATTCTTTTATTTTTTGAGGGGGAAGATCTCGGCATTTTCCTGAATAGCGAGGTGGTTCTCCCATGCTCATCTGATATTGTTTTTGGGCCTCTAACTCCTCTTTAGAACAAAAGCAATAATAGACTTTACCTTCTTCTAAAAGTTTCTTAGTGTATTTAGAATAGATTTCTCTCCTTTCTGATTGCCGGTAGGGTCCATAATTCCCTCCCATATCCGGGCCTTCTGACCATTCTATCCCTAACCATTTTAATCCTTCAATAATTTCTTCTTCCCATTCTTTCTTTGATCTCTCAAGATCAGTGTCCTCAATTCTTAAAATAAAACTACCCTCATATTTTTTAGCAAAAAGGTAATTAAAAAGAGCTAATCTGGTAGTGCCAATATGCAAGTGGCCGGTTGGCGAAGGGGCAAGACGGACTCTTACCTCTCCCGGACTTATCAGTTTTAAATCTTCTTCCATCATAGTTATACATTGTCTTATTGTCTTATTTTACAACAGATTTATTTATTTGGCAAATTTGTCGTCATCGCCTCAGGTTGTTGTTTCGATGGAGAAAGATATTCCAGAAGATAAGAGGCAATTATTTTAGCTGCCTTTGGTCTTGAGAATTTTTTGCTATTTATTGACATTTCTTCAAGGTCTTGGGGCCTGGAAAACAGATATTTTAGCTTTTCTAAGAAAAAATGGGGCTTTAAATTTTCTTGTTCAATTACCTGACAAGAACCGCTTTTACTATAAGCATAGGCGTTTTTAATTTGGTGATTTTGAGCAGAATCAGGTAAGGGAATTAAAATACTCGGTTTTCCGTTTGCCGCAATTTCAAAAATGGTTCCTGCTCCGGCCCTGGAAATAACTAAAGAACAGGCAACGAGAGCGTGTTTATAATATTCTTCATTTAAAAACGGAAGAAGATGATAATATTTTTTTAAAGATTTTAAGAGGATGGCATCAGTTTCCGCTTTAACTTCTGAGAAGTTTTTTTGACCAGTTTGATGAATAACTTCAAAATTTTCAAGTATCTCTGGTAAAATTTCTAGGATTATATCATTTATTCTTTGAGCTCCCTGGGAACCGCCTAAAATTAAAAGCAAGGGTTTGTTTCCTTGCAACTCGAAAATCTCTTTTGCCTTTTCCTTAGAACCCTCTAAAATTTCTTTTCTCACTAGATTACCTAAGTTGATTATTTTTTCTTTAGGGAAAAATTCTGTCTCTGGGAAAGAAGTGAAAATCTCGGCTGCCCATTTACTCGTTTTTTTTGAAGCTAAGCCCGGTACAATGTCAGATTCATGTAGAAAAATGGGAATATGTAGTATTCTAGCAGATATTACAACGGGGAAAGAACCATAACCTCCTTTACTAATTACAATATCAGGGGCTATAAAGAAAAGATAGAAAAATGCCTGTAATATACCAATGGGAATTTTAAAAATATCAATTAAATTTTTAAAGGAAAAATATCTTCTCAGTTTGCCAGCCAATATTTTTTTAATTGCCACATCTTCCTGACCGAGCAAGATCAAACTGAAATCGTCCTTTGGTCCAATGTAAAACAATTTCAGGTCTTGCCTGGGATAAATTTTTCTCATTTCTCTTGCCACTGCTATTATAGGGAAGATATGGCCACCGGTTCCCCCGCCGGTAAAAACTATTTCCATGTTTTTTTTGAGATATTTAAAAGTATTCCTATCCCTATTAATTCTACTATTATATGCGATCCCCCGTAACTAATAAAGGGTAAAGGAATACCGGTTAAAGGAAGCAATCCGGTCATTGCACCAATATTAAGAAATGCTTGGAGGGTTATCCAAATAGTAATACCTAAAGCTAATAAATAAGAGAAGTTATCGGGAGATTCTTTGGCGATTTTCAATCCCTTCCAGGCAAAAGTCAGAAAAAGAGCGATAATGACTAGGCATCCAATAAATCCCATTTCTTCTCCTATTATAGCAAAAATTGAGTCAGACATGGGATGAGGCAAGAAACCGAATTTTTGCTGACTCATTCCCAAACCAAAAGGACCTCCGATGCCAAAAATTTTTCCCGAACCAATAGAAATCAGAGACTGATGAATTTGATATCCCTGCCCTAAGGGATCGAATTCAAGATGAAGAAAACTCATTAACCTTTCCATTCTGTAAGGAGCAATTATTATCAGTAAAATTGTCCCTCCTATACCGGCAAAAATTATCGAGATTTTATGCCAAAAAGAACTAGGAGTAATAAAATAGATTGAAGCCGAAGTTATGGCAATTACCATTAAAGTGCCCATATCCGGTTGTTTAATCAAAAGACAAGTTAAGATGATTAAGATTATCAGGAAAGCGACCAAGGTTTGATTTGGCGATGAAGCTAAAGCTTCATCTTCAGCTACCCGAGTCGCAGCGAAGGGTAGAGAAGAACAGATGTTCTTTGATTCGCTTTTGCTCCGCAAAAGCTTAATTTTTGATTTCTTTTGACTAAACCAGGCAGCAAGATAGAGCAAAAAACTGATTTTCAAAAATTCTGAGGGCTGAAAAGAAATGGGCCCCAGGGCTATCCAGCGGTGAGCTCCTCCAATTGAGAGTCCGATCTTGGGCACGAAGACAAGAATTAAGGCAATTAAATTTAACAATAAGAGGACTACGGCATATTTTTTAAGAGTAGACAAACGAATCTTAAAAAACAATATTCCCAGAAAAATAGCCGGCAGTAGACCTGAGAAGATTTGATGGAATAAATAATGCCAGGTATTGCCGAATTTTTCCAAGCTTAAAGGAGCAGAAACAGTAGCAATCATCAAGATGCCAAAAAGAGTTAAAACTGCAGTAATGGTGAGCAGAATATAATCAATAGAAAGATTTTTTTTCATGAGCGGGCAAAAGACTTTACATCTTTTTTAAACAAATTTCCCCTTTCTTTATAATTTCGGAAAAGACTAAAACTAGCCGAAGCCGGCGATAGCAAACAGATACTCCCCTTTTTCGTGCATTGATAAGCTGTTTTTACAGCCTCAGCCATTGATGAAACAAAAAAACTTTTTGGTAAATTCTTTGATTTCTTTTTCAAATTAAGAATCTCTTGCCAAATTTCTTTTCCAGTATCGGGAAAAAGAATAAGATTTTCTATTTTGCTTTTTAAAATTTTTTTAGCTAGAAGAGGAAAATCAATTTCTTTCTTGCTTGAACCGCCCAAAATTAGGGTTTTAACTCTTTTTCCTAAAGCATCCAAAGCAGCAATTGTAGCCTGGGGAATGGTGGCAAAAGAATCGTTATAAAATTCTATTTCTTTGTATCTTCCGACAAATTCTAATCGATGAGGCAGGGGTTTAAAATTTTCGATGGTTTGGATAATTTTTCTATCCGAAACTCCAAAAATTTTCCCGACAGTTACAGCTGCCATTATATTTTGTAAGTTGAATTTACCAGTCAGAGGAATTCGTATACCTGCCCGCCTAAATTTTGCTTTGCAAAACTTTGGCGGGTGAATAAGGAATTCGTAATTCGTAGGGATGGGAATTCTTTTGGCTTTTGATTTTTTGGCAATTTCTCTCAAAAGTTTTTGTTCGGAGTTATAAATAAAATAATCTTTTTTTGTCTGGTAGCGGGCAATGCTTTCCTTAGCCCGGCAGTATTCTTTAAAATTCTTGTAATAATCCAAATGGTCAGGATAAAGATTTAAAAAAACCGCGATAAAAGGGGATTTTTTAAGGGTTTGCAACTGGTGAGAGGAAATTTCGTAAACAAAAATGTCGCTTGCTTTGGCTCTCAATAAGGCTTGAAAAACCGGTCGGCCGATGTTTCCTATTAAATGGACTCTAAGCTTTCCATTTTTTAATATCTGATAAATTAAAGAGGAAGTTGTCCCCTTCCCTTTTGTTCCGGTTACCCCAATAATTTTTCCGGGACAATATTCAAAAAAAATCTCTGTCTGAGAAATCACCTTTGTTTTTTTCTTCAAGAAAGGTCTTATATTTCGCAAGGAGATACCCGGCGTCTTAATTATCAATTGGTAATTTTTAAGAGATCGAAGATAATTTTTGCCAAAGTGCAACTTTAACTGCTTGTCTTGTTTTAGGAGTTTTTGGGTTTTCTTAGGTAGTTCTTTAAATTCTAATTTATCGGCTATGGCAAAGGTTTTTTCCGGAAATAATTTTCTCAAGGCCAGATAATTGTCTTTCCCCTCTTTCCCAAACCCAAGAACCAATATTTTCTTGTTTTTTAGTTCATTCAAGTACATTTTTTAGCCTAATAATATTATAGTTACTCCTATAATTGCCATTATCATACCCAGAATCCAAAATCTCATAGTGATTTTAGGCTGGCTCCACCCTTTAGCTTCAAGGTGATGATGAATCGGCGAGGAAAGAAAAATCTTTCTGTGAAGGAACTTTTTTGATAAAAGTTGTAAGATTACCGAACCGGCTTCAATAACCAAAAGTCCGGCAATAATTGGAAGAACGACTACTGAATCAGTTAAAAAAGCAACTGCAGCCAGAGTAGCTGTTAACCCCATCATTCCGCTTTCTCCCATATAAAACCGGGCCGGAGGGATATTAAACCAGAGGAATGCCAGGATTGCTCCGGTTAGAACGGCGCAGAAACTGGCTAAATCTATTTGAGCCTGAGAAAAAGCAATTATAGAGAAAGCCCCGAAAATCATGGCAAAAGTTCCTCCGGCCAAGCCGTCAATGCCATCTATTACTCCGCCGGCCCAACAACCTAAAGTAGTTATGATAAAAAGAGGGATATAGAAAAAACCAATATTAATATCCCCGATCAGAGGAATAAAAAGAGTTGTCCAGCCTAATTTATAATAGAACCACCAAGCTCCACCCGCCGCTATGATTATCATAATTAAAAGGCGTCTGGAAAATTTCATTCCTCCTCCTATATATTTTCCCTTGCCAAAAACTTGTAAGAGGTCGTCGCAAAGTCCCAATAAAGAAGCAGCCGCTAAAATGCCCAGAGGAAGCCAGGTTTGGCCTCTTGATAAAAAATTTAATTTTTGAAACCAGAAACCGTCGAAAAACTTAGCCAAAATCGCAAAAAAGAAGGCAATAAAAATGACAGTTATCCAAATTAAAAGGCCTCCTAACCGAGGCACTGTTACCTCTCTTTCTTTGTGGAGATTGTAAAAAACAGGAGCCGCCTTTCCGTCTATTGCTTTTTTTCTGGCTTCTTTTTTCCAAAGTTTATATTTGTAAAGAAAATGAGTTAAGAGAGGAGTCCACAAAACGGCTAAAAATGAAGAGAGAGCACAGAGAAATAAAATCTTGATTATATTAGCTTCAAACATAAAATTAAAAACCGAATGATTCTTTTGTCCAGTTTATTAATTGTTTCATTTCCTCAAATCTGTCTTCTGAACCCAAGATTACATTTATAAAATAACTATTTTTCCTAGGACCTTCAAGAATTAAAACTAAACAACCCCCTGCTCTTTTGGTATAGCCGGTTTTTCCCCCAACTATTCCCTCAATTTCCCCTAAAAGTTCGTTGGTATTTTCAAGGGTATGGTAAAAGGTTCCATTCTCTTTCTGAGAAAGGATTTCCAAAATTTCCGATTGATATTTAATTAGATATTTAACCAATTCTACTAAATCTTTAACTGTAGAATAATTTGTATCCTGAAAAGGATCTTTAGGGTCTAAACCGGTAGGATTTATAAAATGAGTGTTTTCCGGCTTCAGTCCTATGTTATAATAAGCTTCCAGATTCATTAAATCAACAAAACTTTCTTCTTCCATTTTTTTCGTTCCGATGTTTGGGGTAGCCAGAGCATAAGCGGCATCGTTGCTTGATTCGATAAGCATTATATGGAGAAGTTCCTTTACCGAAAGAATTTCTCCGACTTTTAATCGTCCCATTTCTCCTTCCTGCTCAACAGCTTCTTTGGAGATTTCTATTTTATCTGATAGTTGATATATATTAGAAGCGACCCAGGCAGTCATTAATTTTGTCAAACTGGCAATAGGAAGTTTTTCAGATTCGTTTTTTTGGAAAAGAATTGACTCTTTTCCCTCCCGAGAATCAACAAAAACGGAAATAGCCGATTTAGCCGAAATTTTTAAATCAGGAATTTCTTGGTTTCTAATTGGTTCTTGAATATCCGGAAAAGTAAAGGAGGAAATCTGAGCTGTCAAAATTAAAGGATTTTTTTCCAATTCTCTGGTATAGAAAAAATCCTCTAAACCTTTTTCCAGAATATTTATCCCCCAGAAAAAGGGCAAACTCAAAATTAAAGCAATTAGAAAAATTTTTATGGGCGAAGAGAGCTTCGCTCTCTTCTTCACCTTCGTCCCGCCGTGGCGGGACTCGGTGGGCGAAGAGGACTTTAATGTAAACTCAGTTCTTGAATTCATTTTTTCGTCTTTCTTCTTTTTATTTTAAAAACAGATAATCTTTGGTCGATTCTCGCCATATCCCGCGGGAATAAACTGGCTTCCCGAACATTTTCCAAATCCAGAATTTGCTTAACTATTCTTTCGGCTCCCAAACAAAAACCACCCTCAGGCGGCATGCCGTATTTAAATGCCTGCAAATAAAACTTAAAATCTTTAATCTTCATTTTCCGTTTTTTTATATTTTTCACCAATTCTTCATAATCATTAATTCTCTGGCCGCCAGTGACTATTTCCAATCCCCGGCACAAAAGATCAAAACTTAAAGTGTATTCGGGATCTTTTGGGTCAGGGAAAGTGTAAAAAGGCCTTTTTTTAGTTGGATAGTGAGAGATGAAGATTAATTCTGAGCCGTATTTTTCTTTGGCAAATTCATAGATTTCTTTTTCGTCTTCCGGTTCCAAATCCGGAGATTCCCTATTATCCCTTTGGGTTCTTTTGAAAATAATTTCTTGAGCTTCTCTCATTTTTAATCTTGGAATTTTCTCGCCTAATTTGGGAAGAGTAGCTGAAAATAACTTTAACTCTTTTTGGCAGCTTTTTCCTAAATCCAAAAAGATGTTTCTGATTACGGTTTCGCAAACATCCATTAAATCTTGCCAAGAATTGATAAAGCCCATTTCCGCATCCAAACTGATATATTCTGTCAGATGGCGGGTGGTCACGCTTGGTTCGGCCCGATAAGCGCGCGTTATAGTAAAAACTCTTTCAAAAACGCCAACTAAGATTTGCTTATATAATTGGGGGCTTTGGGCTAAATAAGCATCGTCATTAAAGTAATCAATATGGAAAACTTCTGCCCCGCCTTCGGTGGCAACTGGCACGATTGTTGGCGCCTGGAATTCGGCAAATCCCAGGTCTTTCATTGTTTTCCTGAAACTATTAATCGCTTCTTCTTCAATTTTGAAAATTGCTTTAATTTTTTTATTCCGTAAGGTTATTGGTCTGTAATCTAAAAGAACGGGCAAGCTCACATTTAAATCTTTTAAATCAAAAGGAGGCGTTTCAGCCTTAGCTAAGATATTAATATTTTCGGCTTTCAATTCTATCTCTCCTGTTTCCAGTTCGGGATTGACCATTTTAATCGGTCTTTTCTGGATTTCTCCTTCAATTTCTAAAACATATTCATTTTTTATATCTTTTGCCAACTCGGGAGTAACAACTATCTGCAGAATTCCCGACCTGTCTCTTAAATCTAAAAAAACTATTCCGCCGTGGTCTCTTCGCGAATTAACCCATCCACAAACTCTTACTTTTTCCCCTAGATGTTTACTTGTCTGGTTTATAAAAATTCTTTTCATATTATTTAACTAATCTTATTTTTAGAAATTTTCTTTTTCCCACCTGCAAAATCATTCCATTTTTTAGTTTAATATCCTGACGCCAGTCCTTGATTCTTAATTCTTGATTCTTGATTCTTATACTTACTCCTCCCTGTAAAATCAATCTTTTCGCTTCATTTTTTGAAGAAGCTAAATTTGCTTTTGTCAGTAAATCTAAAATAGGTAAAGATTTTTTTGAACTTTTAAAGACAGGAATTTTTAAAGGTAGTTTTTTCTCTCGAAATACGCGATTAAATTCTTTTTCAGCCGTTTCCCCGGCTTTCTTACTGTGATACATTTTAATTATTTCTTTGGCTAAAATTGATTTTGCTTCTTTAGGATTAAGCTTCTCCTCTTTTAAATCCTTTTTAATTTTCTCTATTTTTTTTAAGGGAAAACGAGTTGTTAGTTTAAGATAATCTTCGATTAATTCATCTTTCATTGACATAATCTTTCCGTACATATTTCTGGGATTATCAGTAATATTTATGACATTTCCCCAGCTGGTTGACATTTTTCTGCCATCAAGTCCGTAAAGCATTTGAGAAGTCATAATATCCTGGGGTGGCTGGCCGAATATCCTTTGCATTTCTCTTCCCATCTTCAGGTTAAATAATTGGTCAAAGCCCCCTATCTCAACGTCGGCTTTTATCATAACCGAATCGTAACCCTGAAGCAGAGGGTAGCTTAATTCATGCAAGCCGATAGGTTTGTTTTGTTCCCAGCGTTCTCTAAAATTCCGGCGCTGAATCATTTGTTGGGCAGTAAAACTCATCGCCAGGGAAAGAAAATCTTTAATTTTCAATTTACTAAGCCATTCTGAGTTTCTGTGAAATTCAACTTTTTTTAGGTCTAAAATTTTCCCAATCTGTTTTTTGTAAGTTCTTAAGTTTTCTTTAATTTCTTCTTCGGTCAAAGGCTTTCTCATCGCTTGTTTATCAGAAGCATCGCCGATTTGACCGGTAAAATCTCCGATAATAAAAACAATCTGGTGTCCTAAATCCTGAAAGTTCCTGAGTTTCCAGAGTTGAATTGCCCGGCCGAGGTGTATTTTAGGTCCAGTAGGGTCAATTCCTAATTTGATTCTCAATTTCTTCCCTGATTTTAATTTCTTCAAGAGATTTTTTTTGTCAATAACTTGCTCTATTCCCCTTTCCAGTATTTCTTTTATCTTTTTAGAGTCAGTATTTATTTTTACCCCGTTAGAAATTTTCATAGACTTTTATTTGAGAATATCCCCATTAGAAATTCTAATTAATATAAGATTTCTAACGGGGTTCATAATTTTGTACTCTGTTATTCTATTATTTTAATTGAATTTTTGACTGAAATCAAGGCTTGTCTACCATTAATATTCTCATAAGTTCTCTAACTTATTAACCAAGCGCTAACGCACAGCGAAAGCCGCAGCCCCGTACCGAGCCCCGCTCTGGTGCGGGGCAAATCCAACTAAAAACCGCGAGAGGACTCGCGGTTTTTAATAAATTCTTTGTTTTTATTCCTCTGGCTCCCGAGCAACAGCGAAGGGGGAAGAAGAAAATTTATTTTTCTTTGCCCTCTTTTTCTGTCTCTTCGGTAGCCGAAGAAGCTGAAGAAGACACTTTTCCTGCTGCTCCCTTTTTTCTTGATTTAAGAAAAAAGGCAATAAAACCAATTACAGCGACAACTGCGATAATCCAGGATACAAAAATTAAAGTTTCCATAATTGACATTTTTTATTATTTTATTTTCTAACGACTTTTTATCTTTAATCTATTTTAGAAAAATAATTAAGGCAAGTCAATCCCTTGGAAGAAATAGGTCAATTGTCAGTAATTTTATAAATATCTCCCGCACCCATTATTATCACTACCTCTCTGCCTTTTAGGTTTTTTTTGAGATAGTTTATTATCCCCTCTTTTGGCAGATAAACTACTGAAGGCCTGTTAATTTCTTTTATTAATTTTTTTGAATTAACCTTCTTTTTTATGTTTTTCTGTTCTCTCCCGGCAACATCATAGATATCAGTAATTATTACTTTATTAATAAAAACCTTGTCGTAAGACTGTTGGAAAACCTTAACGAAGTCCTTAAATAAATAAAATGTTCTTTGATACTGATGGGGTTGGAAAATGCACCAAATTTTTTTATGGGGGAATTTTTCCCGGGCCGCCTTTAAGGTTGCCTTAATTTCTGTTGGGTGGTGTCCGTAATCAGAAACAATCGTTATTTTCCGCGTTAATCCGCGTAAATCCGCTTCTATAATCTCGAAACGGCGCCAGGCACCTCTATACTCTGACAAGGATTTGAAAGAAATCCTGTCGGGAATTTTCAAAACCCGAGCTGTTGTTAGAGCAGCCAAAGCATTCAGAATATTATGTTCCCCGGGAATTCTTAAGATTTCTCTCAATTTTCGCGTTTCGTCTTGCCCTGAAGAAAATTTTTGAATTTTGAATTGCTTGCCCCGTAGCGAACTTGTTCTGCTTCGGGGTAATTTTGATATTTGATTTTTGATATTTAATATGTTCTTGTCCTTCCCATTGGTCACTAACACCCCATTTCTCGGCAAATGGCTGATAAATTCTTTATAAGTTTTTAGAATATGATTTAAACTTTTATAATAATCTAAATGTTCCATTTCTATATTGGTTAAAACAATGATTTTCGGCCAATAATTTAAAAAAGAAGCATTCCATTCGTCTGACTCAATGACTAGAATCGCTGAACTACGCGGAACTAAACGCGGAACAACGCGGAATCTTGGTTGGCCTCCCATTCGGAAATTGCTATTGCCAAATTCCTTGAGTTTTGTCCCCAAAATTACTGTCGGGTCAAATCCGGCTCTTATTAAAATTAAAGCGATCATGGCTGTGGTTGTACTTTTTCCATGGGTTCCTGAAACAGCAATGGTAAAGTATTTTTTAGTTAATTCTCCCAGGGCTTGGGGATAACTTTGAACTTTGATTCCTCTTTTTTTAGCTTCTAAAAGTTCGGGATTATCTTTTCTTACTGCCGGACTGTAAATCGCTTGTTTAACGTCGGGTGTTAAACATTTTTTTTTGTGGGGTCCTATGTAAATTTTAACTCCTTTTCTCTTTAATAAATCGGTAATTTCTGAGGAAACTAAATCAGAGCCACTAACCTGATGACCCTTTGCTAAATAGTATTGAGCCAAAGCTGAGACGCCAATTCCTCCAATACCGATGAAATGGACTTTCATAATCGCTAATTTACACTAATTTGACCACGAATATCACTAATTTAAAACTCGACGATATTTTAAACGACGATATTTAAAGTTTGCCAGGATTGCTAAGCGGTGCTGATTCCAGCACCGTATATTCTGCTCCGCTTCTTTTCAATTGGCTTTCCATAACTTCAATTGAATGAACTTGGAAATTTAAGGAGATATCTTTTCCTATATCCGGCCTCTCTTCCGGCTCTATTCTTCGCCACTGCCAAGTTTTAATTCTTCCTAAGGTAATATGAGGAGAAAATTCTCCCTGCCCGCAATGCAAGGCATAGCGTTGCAGGCGGGTTTTCTCAATTTTTCTTAAAATGCCAGTCTCCTCTACTTTTTGCTTTAGTTTTTCCACCAGTCCTGTTAATTCTCTGTTTTTTCCAAGTTCAACCCAAACTAAACGGGGCGGAATTTTATTAGGAGGTCCGTAAAGCACTTTTTTAAATTCTAAAGAAAAAATAGTTTGAATTTTAGATATTTCCTTTACAATTTGACAAATTTGAGGAATATCTTCTTCCTTTAGAAAACCAAGAAAAAGCAAAGTGATATGTAAATTATCCTTTTTTATCCAACGAACTAATCCCCTGCTTGTCTCCTGAGGAAAAAGTTCAGCAGTTTCTTTTTCTAAATTTTCTAACTCTTTTTTTATCTCTTCCGGCAGGTTTATGGCAATAAAAATCCGATGCTGCATATAAATTTATAATAGCAAAATACCAATGACTTTACAATTTTATATTTTTAAATAATGTTATATACTTAAAGAAGTTCTAAGACATTTGAATCTAAATTTAAAAAAAAGGAGGTGAATCAAATGTCTTGGGCATAACAAAAGAAAGGGTCAGACAAATTCAAAAAAAGGCCTTAAGAAAATTAAAAAGGGATCCTCGAACTATATTACTTAAATAGGCGCTGTTATTCAATAACCCGAGCAATAGCGAAGGCGAAGAGAACTGCGTTCTCTTCTTCACTTTCACTTTTGCTTCGCAAAAGCTCGGTGGGTGAAGATGAACGGAGTTCATCGACAAAGAATGATAGCGCCTTCTTTTTTTTCCGGATAATGATAAAATGAAAGAATGAAGAAAGTTTATCTTTATAAAAAACTGTCCAATCAAAAGGTTCAGTGTCAAAATTGCGCTCATTATTGTATTATCCAGGACGGTAAAAGGGGTAAATGCGGGGTGAAAGAAAATAAAGACGGCAAGCTTTATTCTTTGGTTTATGGCAAGAGTTGTGCTTTAAATATTGATCCCATTGAAAAAAAGCCCTTCTTCCACTTTATGCCGGGCAGCCAGTCATTGTCGCTGGCAACTGTTGGCTGCAATTTTAGATGTCTTAATTGCCAGAATTATGATATCTCCCAGATGCCCCAAGAAACCGGTCAAGTTTCTGGAGAAGATTTACTGCCCGAGAAGATAGTAGAGATTGCTCTTAAGAATAACCTGCCAAGTATTTCTTATACCTATACTGAGCCAGCCGTTTTTTCTGAATATTCGCTGGATACAATGAAATTAGCTAAGAAAAAGGGGCTAAAAAATAATTGGGTCAGTAATGGATTTTGGTCAAAAGAACTTTTTGATTTAATTTCTCCCTATTTAGACGCGGCTAATATTGATATAAAAAGTTTTTCCGAAGAATTTTATAAAAAGGTTTGCGGAGCGCGGCTTCAACCGGTTTTAGATACTTTAAAGAGATTGAAAGATAAAAAAATTTGGCTTGAAATAACAACTTTAGCAATTCCCACTCTTTCAGATTCAAAAGAAATGTTTAGAGATATTGCTAAATTTATTAAGGAAGAGCTGGGGACTGAAACCCCCTGGCATATCAGTCAATTTTCCGGAGCCATCTCCTGGAAGTTACAGCACTTACCGGAGACCCCGGTTGAGACTCTGGAAATGGCTTATAGGATTGGAAAAGAAACAGGTTTAAAATACGTCTATACTGGCAATGTTCCCGGTCTTCCTTCAGAAGACACTTTCTGCCCAAAATGCAATGCCTTGGTAATTGATAGAACGGGTTATGTTATTTCCCGCCATGACAAACAAGGCAAATGCCCAAAGTGCGGAGAAAATTTAAATTTAATTTTAAAATAATATGCCAATTATTTTTGCTTGTCTATCCCCCCACCCGCCAATAATTTTACCTTCAGTTGGTTCTGAAAAAGACAGAAAACAAGTAAAGAAAACCATTGAAAGTTTAAATAGTTTGGGTCATAAATTAAAAGAATCAAATCCGGATTCAATCATCATTTCTGCTCCTCATCCAGATTGGGGCTTTAATGTCCCATTATTCTTTTTGGCTAAAGATTTTAAAGGAGAAATTGAAACAGTTCTGATTGGATTGGAATCGCCAAAGTTCTATTTTGAAGAAGGAAAAAAATTTTATACAAAATACAAAATACAAAATACAAAATACAAAATTGCTCTAATTGTCTCTGGTGATATGTCACATTGTCTAAAAGAAGAAGGA
>Ga0100395_1002195_pt1 | contig 14704 bp, 13 predicted proteins | sample CryGeymeta201519_FD_81542 | JGI IMG/M metagenome (GOLD analysis project Ga0100395, IMG submission 81542) | Groundwater microbial communities from Crystal Geyser aquifers in Utah, USA - Crystal Geyser metaG 2015-19 | ecosystem: Environmental > Aquatic > Deep subsurface > Groundwater | place: USA... | reverse complement strand
GGCGAGCAGGGTAGCTGCTCCGATGTTCACCTTCAAAGACGATAAGCTTGGCTTCAAGGTACGCCATGAATACGGCGGCGCTCTGGCTGACTACCGGGGGGGTTATAAATCTCTCGTGTTGTAAAAATTGATAACAGCCCATGCCCTCCTGTATGGGCATCCAAACCGGGGCGGTTTTGCTTGGCCGCTTGGCCGTCCCGGTTTGGACTTATGGTGATAAAAATTATGATAAGCGAATTTCTAACAGACATTGCAAAGGGGTTCAATGACAAGATCGAACAGGTGAGGTTTGAAAAACTCGAACCGGGCCATCTTGGAAGAGTCAATGCCTCTGGAGATCGGGACGGCTACCGTATTTTGATCGACAGGGAGAAATTACGCTGTTCTTTCCAAACTTTCTTTGTTCTTTTCCATGAGATAGCTCACATAGAACTGTTCCACTTGGGTTATAGAATCTCTCTTGCGTCGGATGAATATCGAAGAGAGGGAAGAGAAAAAGAGGCCGACGAGTGGGCATTTAAGCAGTTAGGTATTGTGAAAAGTAACGGAAATATTAATGATGCTGATAAGGTATGCCTGCAATGCCTTCGGTCTATTCCGAAACATTGTTTGAAAGGCTTGCCGCTTGAGTGAATGTTAATGATCCAAACGCATAATGCGACTTTTGAAAACAGCGGGGCTTTTTCCAGGGCCTGGGGGTGCCCGCGCTTGACGTCCGCTGGGGTGTGCCAGCACCTTCCCAACGTCAAGCGCTAACCTCCTTCTCCTTCGTTTGGCGGGGGGTACGCCATGCCCCTCGCCAAACATAAAAAGGATCATGAAAGACGTGGCTCATCCTATATGCGGAAAATGTCATTCGGGCGGTGTTTATCTTGATTATGAACTTGGTCAGCGGGTCCTTGTCTGCATTATTTGCGGCAACAGATACCCCGGAGACCGGGAAGGATTCTATATGAGCGGAAAGGTAGATCAACCGATGCAGGAAAAGAAAGTTGAAGCGGCGGCCTCGCTGTCTGTCTTGCCGGTGATTGAGAGCAGACCCCAGAGGATTTGTATTACATGCGGGGAGAAGCCGACGATTTCCGACAGCTGCCCTTATTGCGGATCCTGCATGAATAAAAAGAGCAGAGAGGGCAAGAAGGGCAAAAACACCCCTGTGTCAACGCGAAAAACAAAGACGAAGGAAGACAAGGCCCCCGCCGCGAAAACCCCTGCAATCGAAAATATGGAGGTCAATATTGACTTCGGGAGATTCCCGTTGATCCTCAAAGAGCTTCAAGGTCTTGCCGACCAAGAAATCAGACCCTTGGATCTGCAAATCATCTATCTTTTAAAGCAGCATATCGATGCCATTAAAGCATCTTTAAAGGCGGTTTAGCGGGCGTGATATTTTCGCCGAATTTATTTTAAGATGGAGGAAGATATAAAAAATACTGGCTGAGGAGGCAGAATAAAGCCTCATTATTTACAGATGATTTTTAAATGACCTTGCTATCAAGCCTTCTCGAACAAGCCAAAATAGCGTAGGATATTTGCGTCTTATGAAAGGCTTGAATATTTTTTTAGCAGAACCTCTTTGCATTTTAGCAGAACCTCTTTGCAGTTTATAATAGTTCCGTTAAAAAAACGCTATCATTTTTTTAAAATTTCCGCTTGACCATATCAATATATAGTAGTATTACAAAACCAAACCCCAATATATTGCGGTTATCAACGGGTTTGCGATTATATCAAATCATCTTAAGGAAGAGGAGCTCTCCATGCACGCAAAAATCAAGAAGAGGGACGGCCGCCTGCTCAAGTTCAACGCGGAGAAGATCACCAGCGCCATCGCCAAGGCCGGCGCGGCGAGCGGTGAATTTGATCACGCCGTCGCAAAGACGCTGACCATCCGCGTTCTGAATCTGGCGGAAAAGATCTTCGACAGCCGGATCACGACGGTTGAGGAAATTCAGGACATCGTGGAGGAGGTTCTCCTCTCGTCCTCGTATCGCAAGACGGCGAAGGCCTATATCATCTATCGCGAGCAGCATGCCCGCCTCCGGGAAATCACCAACAAGATGGAGGTGGACCTGGTCGATCAGTATCTCAAAAAGATGGATTGGAAGATTCACGAAAATAGCAATATGGACTATTCCCTCCAGGGGTTGAACAATTACATCTCCTCCGAGGTCAGCAAGGTGTACTGGCTCAACGAGATCTATTCGCCGGAGATCCGTCAGGCGCATATCGAGGGAGATTTCCACATCCATGACTTGAGCCTGCTTTCGGTCTATTGCGTGGGCTGGGATCTGTTCGATCTTCTGATGGAGGGATTTCGCGGCGTCTCCGGCAAGGTGGAGAGCAAACCGGCCAAGCATCTCCGCAGCGCGCTGGGCCAGGTGGTCAATTTCTTCTACACCCTTCAGGGAGAGGCGGCCGGGGCACAGGCCTTTTCCAATTTCGACACGCTGCTCGCCCCCTTTATCCGTTACGACAAACTGAGCTATCCGGAGATCCGGCAGGCGCTCCAGGAATTCATCTTCAACATCAATGTCCCAACCCGTGTGGGTTTCCAGACGCCCTTTACCAATGTTACGCTGGATATCACGGCGCCCCGCTATTATGCCGACAAGAACGTCATTGTCGGCGGCAAGCCTCAAAAGGAGACCTATGCGGAATTTCAGGAGGAGATGAACCTTTTCAACAAGGCCTTTCTCCAGGTGATGGCCGAAGGCGATGCAAAGGGGCGCGTTTTTACCTTTCCGATCCCGACCTACAGCATCACAAAGAATTTCAACTGGGATGACCCGAAATTCGAGGGCCTCTGGGAAATGACCGCAAAATATGGCGTTCCCTATTTTTCCAATTTCATCAATTCGGACATGGATCCGGAAGACGCCAGAAGCATGTGCTGCCGGCTGCGGATCGACAACCGGGAGCTGCAGAAACGGGGAGGGGGGCTATTCGGTTCGAATCCCCTGACGGGCTCCATCGGGGTGATTACCATCAATATGCCCCGAATCGGTTATCTGGCGGATGCGGAAGAGGCGTTCATGGGGCGGCTTGAGAAATTGATGGTCACGGCCAAAGAGAGCCTTGAAGTCAAAAGAAAGGTGCTGGAAAAATTTACCGACGAGAACCTCTATCCCTATACGAAATACTACCTCCGGAATGTCAAGGAGCGGTTCGGTGAATACTGGAAAAACCATTTTTCCACCATCGGTCTTGTGGGGATGAATGAGGCGTGCTTGAACCTCCTCGGCCGGAACATCACGACCCCGGAAGGGCAGCGGTTTGCGAAAAAGGTCCTCGATTTCATGCGCAACCATCTGGTCCTCTTCCAGAAGGAGACGGGAAACAATTACAACCTGGAATCAACGCCGGCGGAGGGAACCTCCTATCGTCTTGCCCGAATCGATAAGAAAAAATATCCGGAGATCCTCTGCGCCAATGAGGAAGATTGCCGGACGAGAAAGGCGGAACCCTTCTATACGAATTCCACGCAACTTCCCGTCAACTATACCGATGATGTCTTTGAGGCTCTCGATCTGCAGGACGAGATCCAGTCCAAGTACACCGGCGGAACGGTTTTCCACATCTTTGCAGGCGAGCGGATTTCCGATCCCCGGGCCGTGAAGATCCTGATCAAGAAGATCTGCACCCATTATCATCTTCCCTACCTGACCTTTACCCCCACCTTCAGCATCTGCCCCTCGCACGGATATCTGAAAGGGGAGGTGGCGACCTGTCCGACCTGTGAAGAGGCCTGTGAGATCTACTCCCGTGTGGTGGGATATCTCCGGCCGGTCAAGCAATGGAACAAGGGAAAACAGGAGGAGTTTAATCTCCGAAAAGAATACAGGTTCTAAAAGATGAAGATTGGGGGGCTGCAGAAAATCTCGCTGATCGATTACCCCGGGCGAATCAGCGCCATCGTCTTTACCCAGGGATGCAACTTCCGTTGTCCCTACTGTCACAACCCGGAGCTGGTCGATCCCGCTCAATACGGGCCGATTCTGCCCGAGGAGGAGGTGTTCTCTTTTCTGGAAAGGAGGCGGGGCGAATTAGAAGCCGTCACCGTCACCGGCGGGGAGCCTACCCTACAAACCGATTTGGAAGGATTTCTGAAGCGAATAAAAAAGATGGGCTATCTCGTCAAGGTGGATACCAATGGATCGAATCCGACCATGTTGGAGAGGCTGATCCGCGGACGATGGGTCAACTATCTGGCCCTGGACGTCAAGGGCCCTCTCCACAAATATGGACAAATTGCAAAAGCCAAGGTTGAAACCGCAAAGATCCTAAGAAGCATAGAACTGATTGCCGCTTCCGGAATCGAACATGAATTCCGGACAACCGTCGTCCGTTCTCAGCTCGGCAAAGAAGACCTGATTGCAACCGCAAAACTGCTGAAAAGAGGATTGTATGTTCTGCAGCCTTATGTTCCCGTGAAATGTCTGGACAAAGAATTTCTGACGGAATTATCTTATTCTGCTGAGGAATTCTCCGAAATCCGGCGAAGCATCAAGAAGAAACAACTCGCTGTTGTTACCCGTTGACAGAAGATCTAAATTGCTTCATAGTGCAATGATTCATGATTGCATTTCTAATGTTGAAAGCAAAAGGGAGGTGACCTATGGACGGAAGGGCGGAAGGGGTCCCCGATCCGACCGGTGGCCCGCATCTCAACCATCCGGACGGGCCCGGAAACGTGAGAGCTCTCGGATTCAGTGCAAAGCAGATACGACAGATCCGTAAACTGACGCAAATCGGCAGGGCGCTTTCCGCGGAGCGGAATATCGAGCGTCTGCTCGAAATGATCGTCGAAGAGGCGAGGGAATTCACCGACGCCGACGGCGGCGCCCTCTACATCATGTCCGACGATGAAACCGAGCTGCAATTTGCCATTGTGCAGACGGAAACGCTCCGTGTCCGCATGGGGGGAACCGGGGGGAAGATCACCTGGAAACCGGTGCGGCTGAAAAAACCCGACGGATCGCCCAACCATGAAAATGTCTCCGCCCATGTCGCGTTGACCGGGAATACCGTCAATATCCCGGATGTCTATACGGCAGGAGGGTTTGACTTCCGGGGGACAAAAAAATTCGACACGCAGACCGGGTACCGCTCGAAATCGATGCTTGTGGTCCCGATGAAAAACCATGAGAATGATATCATCGGCGTTCTGCAGTTGCTGAATGCTCGAAATGAAGAACGCAGCGAGGTCATTTCCTTCTCCGCGGAATGCCAGGAAATGACAGAGTCCCTCGCCTCCCAGGCCGCCGTAGCCCTCTCCAACAACCGTCTTATTCACAACCTTGAAGTTCTGATCGAGTCCTTTATCCGGGCCATTGCGACCGCCATCGATGAAAAATCACCCTATACCGGGGGTCATGTCCGGCGCGTGGCCGACCTGACGATGACCATCGCCCGGAAGATCAATGATGCGACGGATGGCCCCTATGCGGATGTCCGGTTTTCGGATGATCAGATGAAGGAATTGCAGACCGCGGCATGGCTCCACGACGTGGGGAAGGTGACAACGCCCGAGTGTGTGGTTGACAAGGCAACGAAGTTGGCGACCATTTTTGACCGGATCGAGCTCCTGCGACTCCGCTTTGAAGTGTGCGGATTGCAGGCAAGATTGAGAAGGTTGAACAAGGATGCCGATTTGGAATCGGTGGCGGCCGACAACGATGATGGGATGGAACCCATCCTCCGTGAGGAGTTCCATTTTCTGTCGGAGGCCAACCGCGGAAGCGAACGGATGTCGGATGAGATGATGGAGCGGGTGCGGACCATCGCCGGCAGAACCTGGAAGTTGGACGGCAAAATGGAACCGCTGCTCTCGCCCGACGAGATTTTAAACCTGAATATTCGCCAGGGAACCCTCTCCGCGAAGGAAAGGGATATCATCCAGAATCATGCCGCGTTGACCTACAAGATTCTTTCTCAATTGCCTTTTCCGAAAAAGATGAAACATGTGCCCGATTATGCGGCCGCCCATCACGAAGCACTGAACGGCAGGGGCTATCCCAGAGGCCTGGATGCCACCCGGCTTCCTCTTCAGCCCCGAATCCTGGCCTTGGCGGATATCTTCGAGGCGCTGACGGCGAAGGACAGACCCTACCGAGAAGGGAAAACGCTTCCCGATGCGCTGCATATCCTGACGATGATGGTGAAGGACGGGCACATCGATCCGGATCTTTTTGCGTTGTTTCAAAAAGAAGAGATCCCGTTGGACTATGCCCGTCGTGAATTGAGCCCCAAACAGAGCCCTTCCCAGGGTTAAGGCGCCGCATCCGCTTATTGGCGCCGCAATGAATCGATTTCCTTCTGAATCTCTTTGGCTTTCGGATGATTCTGGGAAAATTCCTTCAGGGCGGCCTTGAAGTGAAAGAGAGCGCTCTCCGCCTTGCCCTTTTTCTTGAAATAGAGACCGAAGTAGTAATGGGAATCGCCGGCCCCCCCTGTCTTCCCGTAAGCCATAGCCAGGTTGTAGTAGCTTTCCGGATCATCCGGACGTCGTTCCTCCAACTTCTTGAACAGGACAAGCGCGTTGGGCATATCGCCCAGCGCCAACAGGGTCTTCCCAAGGTAAAGGTTTGCATTCAGGTCGCTATCCCGGAGTTCGGTTGCGCGGCGAAGATTCCTCCGGGCTTCAGCGAACTGTCCAAGCTTGAACAAGGTGATTCCCAGATCTCGAAGAATATCCGGATCATCCGGGGCAAGGCGGACGGCTTTCCGGAAATGTTCGAGAGACTCCGTGACCATTCCCAATTTGTCCTCGGTGATGGCCAGACCGTAGAGGGCATCCGTATCATTCGGTTGATCCTTCAGCGCCTTTAGAAAATGTTGAATATTGGCATCGGGCGGCTTTCCGTCAAGAAGCAAAACGGTCTGTATGCGCCGCAAATCCCCGATGATCTGATCCGCACCCCCCTGGCGGTATGTGGTCTGGAGAAGGGCGTCGATGTAACGGTTCCTTTCATCGGTTCCGGGATGGGTCAAAAAATAGGAGGGGATTGTATTGGAGTAATACTCGTAACGTCTCATGATCTTCAGAAAATCGAGCATGGATTTGCCGTCATAGCCGGCGGCAACGAGATAGGCGAGGCCCATCCGGTCGGCTGATTCCTCCTGCTCGCGGCTATACTTCAGAGAAAGGGATGTTGCCGCGGCCACGGAAAAACCGGTTACAGCCGCGGTCAGTTCCCCTCCGCCTCCGAGAAACGCGCCGGCAAGGACGGCTGCCAGCGTCGAGATGTTGATTTTCTGGGACTTATCCACGATTTCCGCGATATGCCGGCCGTTGACGTGGGCGATTTCGTGCGCGAGAACCCCGGCCAGTTCGCCTTCATTTTCAACAAGGTTGATCAGCCCCTGGTTGACGTAAACATATCCCCCCGGTGTGGCAAACGCGTTGATTGCTGAGCTCCGGATGATCGAAAATTTGAACGTGAAAGGCGCCCTGTCGCTGTGCGCGAGGATCCGCTCGCCCAAAAGGGTCAGGAAGGCGTTCGCCCGTTCATTCTGTAGAATAAAATGGCCCTTCCCCAGTTTATCGTAGAATTCCTTTCCCAGTTTTTTTTCATCTTCGAGCGTGAAGGAAGCCAAGACCGTTCGCGGCATGCTGCCCGCAAGCAGCCCGAGCAGGAATAAAAGCAGAATCCATTTTGGGGTCGTATGATGGGTATGCAACATCAATAGATCGTTTGAACCTCTCCTTCAAAAAAAATATTTTACTGTCGTGATGATATCCTATTTTTTTTCTGCAATGCAATCAATATTCACCTTTACGGCGGCTTTTCATCGTCATGATGGGTTGCGAGGCGGAATCTTTTTTGCTGTTGCAAGCTTGTGGGATAGGTTTGTGTATGGTATAGACCCCAAAAAAATGGGAGCGGAACATTGAAAAAGGAGCTGATTCACACCAGAAAGATCACGGTGAATTGCTACGAAACGGACGCGGAGAGGCTGATCGTTGAAGGCATTTTACTCGATGAGAGGCTCTTTCCCTTCATGATTCATGCGGTGAATGAACGGCGCGAGGCGGGTCCGATGCATCATGTCGCCCTGACGATGGAACTCTCCCTTCCCCGTATGGAGATCCTTTCGCTGAAGACGGAGATGCCGGTTGTGCCAGACGCCGGCTGTCGTGAAATCCAGCAGAGGATGCAAAAACTCACCGGTCGTTTCATTAGGCCCGGATTCACGAATGAGGTCAGGGATCTATTAGGCAAAGCCGAGGGATGCCTTCATCTGACCAATCTGCTTCTGGCGATGAGCTCCGCTGCCGTTCAAGGGCTGTGGACCCTGGTCAGCCGTGTTAGAGAGGGGAAAACCCCGCCGCTGCCCAAAACCGACGATTCAATTCTTCTGAACAGTTGCTACATGTGGCGCGAAGGCGGTCCTTTCGAGCAGAAAATCCGTCAGCGCCGGATGGAACCCAGGGGGATGAGGCAATCATGATCCGGATAAAACAGTCCCCTTTTCTTCGAAGGCTATATTACGGCGGACCGGTTCTCCTCTATGCCGGCCTTATTTTTTCTCTCTCCTCCCTCTCCCGATTCCCGGAGGAGGTTCCCTCCTTCTTCGGTTTTGATAAGGTCGCCCATTTTGCCGAGTATTATATTTTCGGCTGGCTGCTCTATCGATGGCTTTCATCGCCGGATCGGGTTTGGGGACGCCAGGGTGTGCTGCTCATGACGCTCCTCGTCGGGATCGGCTATGCCGCGGGAGACGAGTGGCATCAATCGTTTGTGCCCGGCCGTGATGCGTCGTTTTTCGACGCGTTGTTTGATGCGGCAGGCATTGCAGCGGCTGCGGCAACATATCCGTTCATCTTAATGAAAATAATCAGAAACAAATGAATTCTCCCCAGGAAAGTAGCCCCCCATGAACAGACGTCCCGTCGTCACGATTGACGGTCCGGCCGGCGCCGGCAAAAGTACGATCAGCAAACTCCTCGCGTCCCGCCTCTCTTTCTTTTATCTGGATACCGGCGCCCTTTACCGGGCGTTCGCGTACCGACTGAAATGCGAGGGGTGGGACGGTACGGAGCAGAGGATTGCCGACATATGCCGGAAGATCGAGTTCTCATTGAAAAATGAGGCGGGGGGATTCCATGTTCTCGTCGATGGCGAAGATGTGTCGGAAAAGATCCGGACCGAGGAAATCGGTCTGTTAGCCTCGAAAATTTCCGCGATTCCGCTGCTGCGGAAGCGCCTCCTTCCCGTCCAGCGGGAGATGGCCGCAGCCGGAGGGGTCATTGCCGAAGGCCGCGATATGGGGAGCGTTGTTTTTCCACAGGCCGAGATCAAATTCTTTCTGGATGCATCGGTTGGGGTGAGGGCGAACCGGCGATATCTTGAACTGGTTGAAAAGGGGCAACCGGTCATTCCGAAGGATATCGAAAGCGACCTTATCCGCCGCGACCGTCAGGACCGTGAGCGCGCCGTAGCCCCGCTTGCCGTACCCACGGATGCCGTTGTGATCGATTCCTCTGACAAATCCGTATCTCAAGTGGTGGAGATCATGATCGCCGTGATCGAAAGGCGCTACCCACTTGTGAAACCCTTTTCAGAATGATCCCAAGATCCCTGTTTTTTTACCTGAATTTGCTTGATATTTCATAATCGGTGTGTTAGACAACCAGCAGTTTATAAAACCAAAATATTTCAGGGGGTATGGGTTGAATGGGTAACGATGATAACGTAATCTCAAATCAGGAAGCAGGCAAGGAAACGGAAGAAGAAACGAAAGGGGAGATCTCCGGCGATTCTTCCCAGGGCCAGGAAAAGGATTTCGGCTTCAAGGAGCTTTACGAACAGAGCCTGCAATCCGTTCAAATGGGCGGCGTTTTAACCGGCAAGGTGGTGCAGATCAACGCGGACACCGTCATGGTCGATGTCGGATGGAAGACGGAAGGATATATTCCGGCAAGGGAACTGCGCGATGATCAAGGGAATATCACCATCAATGTCGGGGATGAGATCGAGGTTCTTGTGGATCGCCGCGATCAGGATGGAAACCTCGTCCTTTCAAGAGACAAAGCCGCCAAAATCAAGATTTGGGATGATGTGAAGCTCGCCTGTGAACAGAATGCCCCCATCAAGGGAACGGTCATTGAAAGGGTGAAGGGGGGACTTTCCGTGGATATCGGCATCACCGCCTTTCTTCCCGGATCCCAGGTGGATATCCGCCCGGTTCGAGACCTTGACCGCTATGTCGGTCAGTCCTTTCAGTTCAATATTTTGAAGTATGATCGGAAACGAAACAATGTGGTCCTGTCGCGCCGAACCATCCTGGAAAAGGATAGGGAGGCCGAAAAGCTGGAAACGCTCCGGAATATGGAAGCGGGGAAGATTGTCGAAGGGGTGATCAAGAACATCACCGACTATGGTCTCTTCATCGACCTGGGCGGCATCGACGGTTTGCTTCATGTGACGGACATTTCCTGGGGCCGAATCACACGCCCCGCCGATCATTTCTCCAAGGGAGAGAAGATTCGTGTCAAGGTGCTCTCCTTTGATCGGGAGAAGGAGCGGGTGGCCTTGGGTCTCAAGCAGTTGGCTGAAAATCCCTGGGATACGATCAAGGATAAATTTCCCATCCATTCCCTCGTCGAAGGGCGGGTCGTCAAGCTTACGGACTACGGCGTTTTCGTTGAACTTGAACCCGGTGTCGAAGGATTGGTCCATGTGTCGGAGATGTTCTGGACTCGGGAAATCAAACACCCCTCCAAGGTATTGTCGGTAGGCCAGCGTATCCAGGTGATGATTCTGGATATCAACACCGAGACCAAAAGGATCTCCCTGGGCCTGAAGCAGACCACCGCAAATCCCTGGGAGACGTTGAAGCAGAAATATCCCGAGGGAAGCGTCATCACGGGGGTCATCCGCAACGTCACCAATTTCGGAATTTTTGTCGGGGTCGAAGAGGGGATCGATGGCCTGATCCACATGTCCGACATTTCCTGGAAGCAACGGGTGAAGCATCCTTCCGAGATGTTCAAAAAGGGTCAGACCATCGAGGCCATGGTGCTGAATATCGACGTTGAACATGAAAAATTTTCGCTGGGACTCAAACAGATTGAAAAGAATCCCTGGGAAGAGTTGAGCGTGAAATATCCAGCAGGAGCGATCGTTTCCGGAAAAGTAACCAACATTACCGATTTTGGAATCTTTGTAGAAATCGAAGAGGGGATCGAGGGTCTTGTGCACATCTCCGAATTGAGTTCGCGGCGGGTCAAATCTTCTTCTGAATTGTTTGCCGTCGGGGATTCGGTATCCGCGGTCGTAAAAAACGTGGATTCCAAGAGCCGGAAAATCCGGTTGAGCATCAAGGATTACGAGGCAGGTACGGAAGGACACTCCGTCAATCCATATATCAACAATAGGGAAAATATCGGTTCGAGCCTGAGCCAGGCCCTGGCGGACGTCAAGATCGTCGATACGGAAAAAGAGAGCGACTAAGATCATCGTATGAGAAGACACCCGGTCATATTGGGGATCACGTTGTTGGCATTCATCGGGTTTGTTGCTATCATCGCGATCTACGGCCTGGGCCTGTTCGGCGGGGATGGGCGATCGTTTAGCCTGCGGGAGAAGGTCGGAATCATCCCGATAGAAGGAATCATCGGCGATGCCGAAGAGCTGATTGAGCAGATCAACGAGTTTGCCGATGATCGGGGAATCAGGGCCGTTGTGCTGAGAATCGATTCTCCCGGCGGCGGCGTGGTCCCGTCGCAGGAGATCTACCAGGCGGTTCGCGAGCTGAAGAAAAAGAAGAAGGTCGTGGCCTCGATGGGTTCTGTGGCGGCATCCGGCGGGTACCTGATCGCCGTTGCCGCGGACCGGATCGTTGCAAACCCGGGGAGCATCACCGGCAGCATCTCCACCGTCATGCATTATGCCAACGTCGAAGGGCTTCTGAAGAAGGTCGGCGTCCGTTCTTCCGTCGTCAAAAGCGGAAAATTCAAGGATATCGGTTCTCCCACGCGAGAGATGACGGCAGAAGAGAGGTCGCTGATCCAAGCCATTGTGGACGATATCTACGATCAGTTTGTACGAACCATCGCCCTGAACCGAAAGCTCCCGTTGCAAAGAATCTTTGAACTGGCCGACGGAAGAATTTTTTCAGGGAGACAGGCGATGGATTTGGGATTGGTCGATGAACTGGTCGGTCTTCAGGATGCCGTTCTGCTTGCCGGCAAGTTGTCGGGTATGGAGGGAAGCCCCGAAATCGTCCACGGAATGAAGAAAAAGACAACCCTCTTCAAATATCTGCTGGGCAGTATGACATCCGCCGTCGTTGAAGGAATCAAGGGGAAAGCGGCGGAGTCGCGCGGAGCGCAGTATCTGCTTCAATAGAGGCCATTCGCAGATATGGCCCAAACCGGGGAGCGGAGCGGGGAACCCATCCGTCCGAATTTTGCCATGACGTTTCAGACGATTCTGATCGAAAGAAAAGCCGGCTATACCGTTGTAACCCTGCACCGTCCCGGAGAACTGAATGCCATTTCCCGCGAAATGCGAGCGGAATTGGAGGATTGTTTTTTTCAGTTGGAAGAGGACGGAGAGGTTCGCGTCATCATTCTGACCGGGGGCGATTACGTCTTCTCGGCGGGGATGGACCTCAAAGAGATGTCGTCTATTTCCGATACGGAAATCAAGGGTTACTTTCGTTCCATCGCCCGGTATCTGAAGAAAATCTATGGATGTAAAAAGCCTGTCATTGCGGCGGTGGGAGGGGTGGCCTTGGGCGGCGGATTCAATCTTGCGACCGTCTGCGATATGATCATCGCCTCGGAAAGCGCCATCTTCGGTCATCCGGAGTTGAAGTTTGGACTGAACCCCCTCTTCGATCCGCTGCGGCAGTGGATCGGGATGGCGAAGGCGAAGGAACTCACCATGCTCGGGGAACCGATCGGCGCCAAGGAGGCCATGCGGATCGGTCTCGTGAACAAGGTGGTCGCCCCGGAAAAATTGATGGCGGAGACGGAGTCCATGGCGCGTGAACTGGCGAGACGGTCACCCGAAGCGATCGCGGCCGTCAAGAAGATCTCCGACATCGCCCCCCGTCTGGACAAGGGTTCAGCCCTTGATTTGGAATGCGATGTTGAGGCGCTTCTTTTTTCCGGTACGGAAAGAAAAGAGCAAATGGATGAATTTATGGAAACCTTGAAAAACCGCAAACGTAAATCGTCGTAACGGGGCGCATCCTTCCACGCTCAGATCGTCTCCCAATCGTTGTTCGGTGATGCGAAATCGCGGAGCTGGTCCCTCCTTTTTTTGTGCTGCAATTTCTTGAGGGCTTTTGCCTCAATCTGTCTGATCCGCTCGCGGGTTACGCCCATCATTTCACCAACTTCTTCCAGGGTGAACGGTCCGAAGTTGCATGCGACCCAGGTACAGTTGAGAAACGCCTCATTCTTCAGACGCCATTCACAGGTGGCATCCTGGCATATTTCCTCAATGAAAATACCTGTTTTTCTGCATTTATACAGATTATTCAAGGCACGGGTCTCCTTTGGGAATTCGACGTGGCTGTAACATAGGTATTCCTGTATGGCTTGTCAACATCAATAACCAACGGCCTGACCATCTTTCCGCGGATCCGATGCGGCGCAATAACCGTCGGAAAGGCGATAGATGAGCTGAGCGCCGCCGTAAACGGAGGTCGGCGCCCCTCCCGTCAGCAGATGCCCCCGTTTCTTCAGCCCTTCACGAACCTCAGGTCCGAAGCCCGGCTCCAGGGAGAGATGGGAATCCTCGTCGAGATACCAGCGCGGCGCGTCCGCCGCCGCCTGCGGGTTCTGATGGCCGGCGAAGATCCGGATCATCATCTGGAGGTGACCCTGCGCCTGCATGTGGGCGCCCATCACGCCGAAACTCATCAGCGGCGCCCCCTCCTTCATCACAAAACCGGGAATGATGGTGTGGTAGGGCCGTTTTCCCCCGGCGACCCGGTTCGGATGCCCCGATTCCAGGGTAAACCCCGCGCCACGGTTCTGCAGGCTGATCCCGGCGCCGGGGATGACGATCCCCGATCCGAAACCCTTGTAATTGGACTGGATGTAAGAGACCATCCACCCCTCCTCATCGGCGGCCGTCAGATAGACCGTTCCGCCGTCATGCGGGATCGCTGCGGTGGGGAGGGAGGCCCGGTCCATCCGGATGGATTCGGCGATCCCTTTCATGTGGGTTTCACTGAGAAGCGAGGAGGGCTCAACCGTCATCCAGGCGGGGTCGGCGATATGGCGCTTCGCCGCGTCAAACGCCCATTTTATCGCCTCGATCTGGAGATGGAGGCCCTCCGGCGAATCGACTGGATAGCGATCGATGGCGAGGTGCTTCAGTATTCCGAGGGCGATGAGGACGGCGATTCCCTGACCATTCGGCGGCAGTTCATGCAGCGTAACGCCGTTCCAGGTCTGGGAGAGGGGCTTCACCCATTCCGTTCGGTGTGACGCCAGATCCTCCTCGGTCAGGCAGCCGCCGGCCTTGCGGGAACAGGCGACGATCCGCGAAGCCAATTCCCCGCGGTAAAGCGATTCCCCATGGGTTTCTGCTATCATTTTAAGGGTTTCCGCAAGTCCTTGCGGCCGGAACGGTTCGCCGGGCAGCGGGGCGTGACCGCCGGGGAGAAAGGCCGCGGCGAAATCCGGAAAATCATGGTACAGATCCTCGGTCTCAGACCATTTCGCCGCCGTGATCGG
>Ga0100395_1002164_pt1 | contig 14846 bp, 16 predicted proteins | sample CryGeymeta201519_FD_81542 | JGI IMG/M metagenome (GOLD analysis project Ga0100395, IMG submission 81542) | Groundwater microbial communities from Crystal Geyser aquifers in Utah, USA - Crystal Geyser metaG 2015-19 | ecosystem: Environmental > Aquatic > Deep subsurface > Groundwater | place: USA... | reverse complement strand
GGTTAGAGAAATTGCTTCATCACAAATCGGCGAGTTATTGATGGATGCCTTACGAGAACTCGATCAAGTGGCGTATGTCCGGTTTGCATCCGTTTATCGATCGTTTCAGGATGTGAATGCCTTTCGAGAAGAGATTGAAAAACTGGTTGCTGCCACCAAATCGCGTTAATCCCGTCAGGGATGACAAGGAGACCTATGCGCTTTTCGGAATGGGATGAAAAAATGATGCGTCGAGCGCTGAGCTTGGCTAAGCAGGGGCAGTTTTCTGCTAGACCCAATCCGGCGGTTGGTTGTGTGATTACCCGGCAACATCGTGTGATTGCAGAAGGTTGGCACCAAAAAGCGGGTGAACCCCACGCGGAAAGAGTCGCTTTGGCGTCAGCTTCTGAATCGGTTAAGGGCGCTACCGTTTATGTGACGTTGGAGCCTTGTAGTCATTTCGGACGAACCCCTCCTTGTGCGGATGCATTGGTTGAGGCTTCGGTTTCAAGAGTGGTGGTGGCGATGCAGGATCCAAACCCGCAAGTTTCAGGGACAGGGATTCAACGATTACGGGATGCCGGCATTCACGTTGATGTTGGATTATTGGCGTTTGAAACTGAGGTTTTGAATAAAGGCTTTAACTTTGCCATGCGACATCAACGGCCTTTGGTGCAGTTGAAGATGGCCAGCAGCTTGGATGGGCGCACGGCAATGGCCAGTGGTGAGAGTCAGTGGATTACCGGGGCAGAATCTCGTCAAAAAGTGCAATGGCTTCGAGCGGAACAAGATGCGATGCTGACAGGTATTGGCACGGTTTTGCAAGATGATCCCAGTTTGACGGTTCGGTTGGATCAGGCGAGTTTAGATGCACAGCGATGTTATCGGAATGCAGCGCATCAGCCAATTCGGGTTATTTTGGATTCGGATTTGCAACTTCCCTTGACGGCAAAAATAATAGATCTACCGGGTCAAGTCGTGGTCATGACGGCCGAATTGACTTTGACAGCCCAGCCACAAAAACTGCTGCAGTTACAACAAAAAGGCGTGGCAGTGCATGGCGTTGCCAAACAGCAAACAGGACAATTAGATTTAAAGGCTGTTTTGGCTATGTTGTGGCAGTGCTATGATGTACAACGCTTGATGGTTGAAGCGGGAGCAACGCTTGCAGGTGCTTTGATTCAAGCTGATTTGGTTGATGAATTGCACCTGTTTAAGGCGCCAGTCTTATTGGGGGATGGTGCGAGACCTTTGTGTTTTCTACCAGGCCTGGTCAAAATGGCAGATAAAATTCAATGGAATTTGCAGTCAGTTGAAATGTTGGGTTCGGATATTTATTTGCAGTTGACGCCCAATCATAAACCCCAATGAGGAAGTTATGTTTACAGGAATTATCGAGTCGGAAGGCAAACTGAAAAAAATCGAACCTGTTAAGGGCGACTATCGCATGACGATTCAGGTGGGGAAAATGTCGCTTGAAGATGTCAAAATCGGTGACAGTATTGCCTGTAATGGCGTTTGTTTAACGGCGATTGCGTTGGAACAGAATGCTTATGTGGCCGATGTTTCGGCAGAAACCTTAAAAGTCACCACGCTTGGACAGTTGCCATTAGGTGCTCCTGTTAATTTAGAAAAAGCCTTGCGGTTACAAGATCGCTTAGGCGGGCACTTGGTGAGTGGTCATGTCGATGGGGTCGGTGAAGTGGTTGCGATTGAACAAGATGCGAGATCTTGGCGTTATCAAATTCGTGCGCCTAAATCGTTAGGCCGCTATATTGCTGCGAAAGGCTCTATCTGTATCAATGGCATCAGTTTGACGGTCAATCAGGTTGATGGCGATGTGTTTGATGTCAATATCGTACCGCATACCCGACAAGAAACCACCATTCGCACCTTTCACGTTGGGACTCAAGTCAATTTAGAAGTGGATTTACTTGCACGCTATATTGAGCGTATGTTGACCCATGATGCAGATATGTCACAAAAAACCGCGATCACACGTGAAAAATTAGCAGAAAACGGGTTTTTATAGCGGGTTAGCAAGCGACTGTCGTAAAATGCACTTAAATTGAATAACAAACGAGAATACATGATGGAATTAAATACCACCGAAGAGCTGATCGAAGATTATCGGCGTGGCAAGATGATTATCTTAATGGATGATGAAGATCGTGAGAATGAAGGGGATTTGATGATTCCTGCCAGTGCGATTACCCCAGAATATATTAATTTTATGGCACGTTATGGTCGGGGTTTAATTTGTTTGACCTTGACCAAAGAGCGTTGTCAACAACTGCATCTGCCGCTCATGACGCGTCATAATGACGATTCTTTGGGTACCAGTTTTCCGGTTTCGATTGAGGCGGCAGAGGGCGTGACCACTGGCATTTCTGCTGCGGATAGAGCCAAAACTATCTTAGCAGCGATTGGTTCCGATGCCAAACCGTCTGATATTGTGACCCCGGGTCATGTGTTCCCTATTATGGCAAAACCGGGTGGTGTGCTTGAGCGCGCTGGTCATACTGAATCCGGCTGCGATCTTTCTCGTTTAGCCGGTTTGGAGCCGGCATCTGTCATTGTTGAGATTATGAATGAAGATGGCACTATGGCAAGGCGGGATGACTTGGAAATTTTTGCCAAGGATCATGGTTTGAAGCTCGGTACGGTTGCGGATTTAATTCAATATCGTTTGAAAAATGAAAAGACCATTGAGCGAGTTTCGGAATGTCAATTGCCGACTGAATATGGGCAGTTCCGTTTGATTGGTTATGAAGATATTTTAGAGCATCGTGCACATATGGCATTGGTGCATGGCAAGCTTGATCCGGAAAAGCCTACTTTGGTTCGTGTTCATATGCTGGATACGTTATGTGATTTGTTTGACTCTAAACGCAGTGAATGCGGTTGGTCACTCAGTGCTGCGATGAAGCAAATTGCGCAAGCGGAAGCGGGCGTTATTGTCATCTTACGTAAACATGATGAAGGGGCAGAATTACTGGATAAAATCCAGCAATATCAGCTGAAAGATCGCGGTATTCACTCGCCTGAAAGCCATGATGAGGACGATACCAAAACCTATGGTTTGGGCGCGCAAATTTTATCAGACTTGGGGTTGACCAAGCTTAAAGTTATCGGCTCTGCTTGGCGGATGAGTGCTTTAAGTGGATTTGGATTGGAAATCGTTGGAAATGTAGATAAACAGATAAGTAAAAATGAGGCATAAAAATGAACATAATTGAAGGCCACCTAACAGCGGAAGGCATGAAAATTGGACTGGTTGTTGGACGTTTCAACAGTTTTATCGTGGATAGTCTGGTTAAAGGTGCTATTGACACCATCGTTCGTCACGGTGGGCGTCTCGATAATATTGACCAGGTGTTGGTGCCAGGTGCGTTTGAAATTCCTGTGGTCGCCAAAAAAATGGCCGAATCGGGGCAATATGATGCCGTCGTCGCTTTAGGGGCGGTTATTCGTGGCGGCACGCCGCATTTTGAGTATGTGGCGGGCGAATGTGTTAAAGGGAATGGACAGGTAGCCTTAAACTCCGGCGTGCCCATCTCTTTTGGCGTTTTAACGGTCGATTCAATCGAGCAAGCCATTGAGCGTGCGGGTACCAAAGCCGGCAATAAAGGGGAAGAATCGACTTTGGCTGCCATTGAAACGGTTAATGTGTTAAAGCAACTATAAGGCTGTTATGCTCAATGAAGTTATCGGATATTAAGCCTGGTGAAGGTGAAGAAGTAGTAGAAGAGGAAGTCTCAGTCAGTCTTAGGACTCAGACGCGACGGGTTGCTTTGCAGGCATTGTATCAGTGGCAGGTAAATCGCTCTGACGTGTTGGATATTATTAAACAATTTTCTGAAGCGGGTCGTCTTGATGCTATTGATGTGGCGTTATTTCAGGATATTGTTAATGGGGTGGTTAGGCAGTCAGATACATTAGATGCCCTGTATCAACCCTACTTGGATAGAGCCGTAGCGATGATTGACCCCGTCGAAAAAAATATGTTGCGGATGGGGGTGCAAGAGTTGCAGGATAAAATTGAAATTCCTTATCGGGTGGTGATTAATGAAGCGGTTGAATTGGCGAAACGATTCGGTGCTGAAGAGAGTCATAAATATATCAATGGTATTTTAGATAAGGTGGCGCTTGATTTGAGAACGCTAGAACGAGGCCAACCCAAGGCGTAAGCGCACTGTTAGCTAATCAAGGTGCCCAATGGTCACCCTTGTTGAGCCAGAGTTTCCTCTGGCTTTTTTATGCGTCGTCCGATAAAAACAGGTTATGTTGCTAAAGGAAAGCTATTATGACCCATGAATTTGAAGTGATTCACCAGTTTTTTAAGCCGTTATCCCATCCAAAGCAATTGTGCGCTTCGTTGGATATGGGGATTGGTGATGATGGTGCTGTTTTATCTTGTCGACCTGATTCGCAACTGGTTGTGGTAACGGATACATTGATAGAGGGGATCCACTTTCCGTACGGAACTGATGCTTATGATATTGCTTGGAAAGCGTTGGCAGTGAATCTCAGTGATTTGGCTGCAATGGGGGCGGCACCGGGCTTTTTTTCTTTGGCATTAACCTTGCCTAAGTCGTTATTGTCAGCAAAAAATAGCCAGGCCTGGCTAAAATCCTTTAGTCAGGGTTTGGCAGATTTGGCAGAGTTGTACGATATGGCTTTAGTGGGTGGGGATACCACGCATGCTGAACATTTGTCGATTACCATTACTGCTCAGGGTTGGGTTGAAATCGGTCAAGCCATTACCCGAGGTCATGCTCAACCAGCAGAAGATATTTATGTGTCCGGACTGATTGGTGAGGGGGGGCTGGGACTCAAGATTGTGCAAGCTCAAACAGACGTTGTTGCGGATTGTAACGAGCATCCTGCCGTCATCAAATTAAATCGTCCACACCCTAGGGTGGCTTTAGGGCTTGCTTTAAAAGGGGTTGCCAGCAGTGCGATTGATGTTTCAGATGGTTTATTGGCCGATCTAAGCCATATTCTTGAAGCTTCTGAAGTGGGCGCGGTGATTGAAACGACAGCCATTCCGGTTTCTGCTGCAATGCAGCAATATCTTCAAAAGACTGAAGATTGGATGTTTCCATTTCGTTGTGGTGATGACTATGAGTTGTGCTTTACCGCACCGTCGGATAAGGCGAATCAGATTGCTCAACTGGCTGAATCCTTAGGTCTGTCTTTGACCCAGATTGGCAAAATCCATGCAGAAGCGGGGAAGTTAACGCTGCTAAAATCCGGGCATGAGATAAAAGTGCAATCCACACTGGGCTTTGAACATTTTTAGTGCGAGGTACCCGGTTTTAGCCTTTTGCTAGACGTCTTGCTTGAACACCGTCGGCTAAAGTTTGTAGCACGGAAACACTGGCATCCCAATCAATGCAGGCATCGGTAATGCTTTGGCCATAAACAAGTGGTTGATTGGGTTGTGGGTCTTGGCGCCCGCCAATAAGGTGGCTTTCAACCATGACGCCCATAATATGATCTGACCCTTTCGCCAGTTGTGCTTTAACCGATGCGGCCACTTCAATTTGCTTTTCATGTTGCTTGTTGCTGTTTGCATGGCTGCAATCAATCATCAGTTTTGACTGAACGCGCGATTTTTTAAGTTGTAAAACAGCTTCTTGAACACTGGCTTCATCATAATTTGGACCGTCATTGCCACCGCGTAAGATCACATGACAATCAGGGTTGCCAGAGGTAGAGAAAATCGCCGAGTGCCCCATTTTAGTGAGTGACATAAAAATATGGGGGTTATTGGCTGCCCGTATCGCATCAACCGCAATCTTGAAACCACCATCTGTACCGTTTTTAAAGCCAACCGGGCAGGATAGCCCTGAAGCTAACTCGCGATGCCCTTGACTTTCAGTGGTACGGGCACCAATAGCGCCCCATGAAATTAAGTCGGCGATATACTGTGGGGAAATCAAGTCTAAAAACTCAGTGGCACAGGGCACGCCCATATCATTGATAGTGACTAGTAGTTCACGAGCGGTTTCTAGCCCTTTATTGATTTCAAAAGATTCATTGAGATTGGGATCGTTAATGAGTCCTTTCCAACCAACGGTTGTCCGGGGTTTTTCTAAATAAACGCGCATGACGATGAGTAAATCTTGCTGATGCTCAGCAATTTGTTGTTTTAAGCGTTGTGCATATTCTTTGGCGGCGATGGGGTCATGGATGGAGCAGGGACCGAAGACGACTAAAATCCGATCATCTTCACCCATGAGAATATTGTGGATTTGCTGACGGGTGTTATAAACGGTTTCTGTGGTTTTTTCAGACATTGGGAATTGTTCATGGAGTGCCTGAGGCGCGCGCACTTCAGTAATGCTTCGAATTCGTAAGTCATCCGTTTGGTAGGTCGTCATGTTACTTCTCTATCGGTTTGATTTAGGTGGCAGATTAAAAAGCGATATTATGCCATTTTTTCATTTACCTAGGCGGCAAAATTGCTTGTCAAATTCACAGTTAGATAAAAACTGAAAATATAACGACGGTAAAGCTGGTTTATAAGGTGAGTTATGCTAGAATTTGCCGCTAGATAAATATTCAATCGAATAGAACCTTATTTGGAAGATTATTCAGTGGAACATTGCAGATATATTATTGAAAGTTATACGGAAGATGGTCGGAAATTCCGCCCCAGCGATTGGATTGATCGAATTGCCTCTTTGGATGCTTCTTATGGCGCATTTCAGAGATTGGTTTATTCAGACATGCTGTACCCAGAACTTTATCAAGGCCAAATGACCTTAATTATTGATACCGGTCTAGAAGATGTGAATCCGGATTTATTTTCTTATGTCATGAATTTTGTGAAATCCAATCATTTAAAAATGAGTAAAGTTTGTGAAGTAATTGAAAAACAATTAGGCAGTTAGGTATCATATTCTTTGAATGATATCGGCACCAAAAAATAACGTAACGCCGCCACCTAGCCCTAAATAAGGGCCAAAGGGCATGGGGTCGTTTAAATTTCTGAGCTTGAATAGGCTTAGCCCGCCGCCGATAATCAAACTGCTAACAGAAGCGATCAAAATAATTTGTGGGATTGCCAAAACACCAAACCAGGCGCCCAATGCCGCAAGCAGTTTAAAATCACCATATCCCATCCCTTCTTTTCCGGTGATGAATTTAAAGGTATGGAATAATCCCCACAATAATAGATACCCGGTTATGGCGCCTAGAATAGCTTGGTTGGGTGTGGTGATTTCTGAATAAAGACTAAAGAGTAATCCCAACCACAGTAGTGGCAAGCTTAAATTATCCAAAATCAATTGATGTTCTATATCAATGATAACGATCGCCAGTAATAGCCATGCAAATCCAAAAAACACCAAAGTGTTCAGGCTTTGACCAAATTGCCAAGCAATCGCTAAGGTTATCAGGCTACTGCTCAGTTCAATCAGTGGGTAACGAATGGAGATGGCCGTACCGCAATGCCGGCACTTTCCACGGCTAATGATCCAGCTGAAAAGTGGGATAAGTTGATTCGCATTTAATGGCCGGTGACAATGCGGACATTCCGAGCGGCTAAAGGTTAGGGATTTGAGCTGTTTTGATGCAGGCTGTGCTTGTAAAAACATTCTGGGCAGCCGCCAAGAAAGCATTGACAAAAAGCTGCCCATTAATAGTCCCAGTAGCGCGCTAATCCATAGCCATTCTGTTGCAGAAACAGCAAGCATCTTAGTTCCCGTCCGCTTGGCGTAAGACCGAATTATTCACTATAGATAACACAATTACGATCATTTTCCCAGACGGTTAAACGGTGCATTTTTAAGTTGTCAGAGGTTATACGGCTCTGTAGAGCACGAAAAATGTATTGGGCAATGTTTTCGGCGGTTGGATTACGATCTGAAAAGTAGGGGTGATCGTTTAAAAAACTGTGATCGAGTTCCTCAATGACCGCTTTGGCATGACGTTTAATGTCTTTAAAATCAATTAACATACCGATTTCATTAAGGGTTTCACCGATTACTTCCACTTCGATTTTCCAGTTATGGCCGTGTAGTTTTGCACAGTCCCCCGGGTAGCCTCTTAGACTGTGAGCAGAAGCGAAATCAAGCAAGGTTTTGAGTACGAATTGTTGTGCCATGGCGAAAAAAACTGTCTAAAGAAAATAAAGCGCTATTGTATCAAATTAACCCTTTACAAAGGTGACAAACATGACCCCTTTTAATGTGGGTATTTTCAAGGGTTAATGCTGTCTTGAGGCGAGGTATTGAGTCAGCGCTTTTAAAAATAAACTGTCAATATTCAAGGCGTTCAATGCATCTGTAATTAACTGGTCACGATAGTGTTTTGCGGCTTCCAATCCAAGTCACTTTGGGTAGGTTAACCGATTTGCCGCTTCATCACTGCCTTGTGGTTTTCCCAGTATTTCTGTGGGTTGTTCGATGTCTAAAATATCATCATGGACTTGAAATGCTAAACCGATTTTTTCGCCTAAAATAGCCAGGCCTGGTCGTTTTTCTGCAAATTGTGGGGATTGTACAGCACCCATTAATAAAGCACATTGAATTAACGCACCTGTTTTAAGCTGATGCATGGTTTCTAATGTCGCTAGGCTATTGGGTTGGTCTTTTGCTTGAATGTCGAGCATTTGTCCCGCAATCATACCTGTCATACCGCTGGCTTCTGTGAGTAATTGTAAGAGGGTGATTTTATGCCCATCTAAAATTAACGGATCCTGTAACACCACTTGATAAGCCAGTGTTTGCTGTGCATCGCCAACGAGCATTGCGGTGGCTTCATCATATTGGATATGGCAAGTGGGTTGGCCTCGACGTAAGTCATCATCATCCATCGCCGGTAAGTCATCGTGAACCAGTGAATAGCTGTGTATCAGTTCTAGCGCACAGGCTGAACTGTCGAGTTTGTGTAACGGGATTTGTAAGGCTTCACCAACGGCATAGAGCAGCGCCGGGCGGAGCCGTTTGCCATTATTGAGTGTGGCATAACGCATGGCTTCAATCAGTTTTGGGGGCGTAGAGGGGGAAGACGTTAAAATGTCGGAAAGTTGTTGGTGAATGCGGTCTTGGTATTGGGCAAGCTGTGATTTCAAGGGAAACCCTAATGTGAAAGCTAACATAAATAACGGGGAATGGATCTTCCCCGTTAATCATGACAGGATAAATGATAGATTACAGTTCATTACCGTGTTTTGATAGGTAATCCGCAACGCCTTCAGGGGTATCCTTCATGCCTTCATCGCCTTTATTCCAACCGGCAGGGCATACTTCGCCATTTTCTTCATGGAATTGTAGGGCTTCGACCATACGAATCATTTCGTCTACATTTCGACCAAGCGGTAAATCATTAACCACCTGGTGACGAACCACACCATTTTTGTCAATTAAGAAGGCCGCACGCAGGGCAACATTGTCAGGATGGGCAATCCCATAGGCATTCATAATAGATCCTCCAATATCTGCAACCAATGGGAAGTTGACAGGCCCTAATCCGCCTTCGTTCACTGGCGTATTGCGCCATGCATTGTGGGTGAATTGTGAATCAATTGAAATCCCAATCACTTCAACACCCATTTGTTTAAAGCGATCAACACGGTGATCAAAGGCAAGAATTTCTGAAGGACAAACAAAGGTAAAGTCTAATGGATAAAAAAAGACAACACTATATTTGTCCTTGATGTGGCTTTTTAAGTTAAAGTTGTCAACGATGGTGCCATCGGCCAAAACAGCCGCCGCCGTAAAATCTGGTGCAGTTTGGGTAACTAATACCGACATAGCGCTTTCCTTTTTAAATTAATTTGATTGATGAACATGAAATTATTAAAGCATCTATTTTAACGAAATTTTGACTTGGATGTATAGCCGCTTTGATGAAAGATTTGCAGTTTTCATCTGAAATACCGATATAGTTTTTAACAAACACAGAAAACAGGACACCTCGATTAACGCCCAGCGAAGCTTGGTTAGATCCTGCAAAATTTTTTCAGGGATTAATCGAGGTGCCCTCCGTCATAGTTGAACCAGTCAGGGAGGTTGCGTTGTGTTTATAGTTTATTCTCCGGAAGGGCGTAATCGGGTGACTTCAGCACAAGGGTTCCCAAAGTTAAAAGTGGATCCTACCAAGGAGACGCTGGCGTTGGGTGAATCTGAAATGGATCAATTGCCATTGAACCCTGTCCAAAAGCGTGAAGGACGTTCCCAATCAGCGCTGAAACAATATCAAGCCGTTCAACATCCTCCCAGAACGCCTGTTGTTAAAATTTCAGAAATGATGGTTTCCCCTGTTATTACCATTGAACAACATCAAACCATTGAAGATGCTTGGAAATTGATCAAAAATGCGAAAATTCATCATTTGCCCGTGCTGAATGAGGATGGCCGTTTGGTCGGGCTGTTGACTAGCCATGATTTGCTTTCGCTTAAATATGAAGCGAATCCCAGTGTCCGTGACAATGAGATGATCGTGTCTGATTGGATGAAAAAAGAGGTCGTAACCACTAAAGCGGATACCGATATTCGTCGGGTCGCTTATGTCATGAGCGAATATAATTTGAGTTGTTTACCGATCATGTCAGAATTGGATGAGGTGGTGGGGATGGTCACTCAGTCTGATATTGTTAGGCGTTTGGGTCAGTCTCCACCACTCGAAGTCTATGCTTGAAGTGGTGAAGCTTGTTATGGCAAATTAGCCATCCGCATTAATGGTTTGAATTAACGCTGGTAATACCTGATCGGCTTTGTCGTTGTCTATTTGGCAAGTGCCTGCAGCTTGATGACCTCCCCCGCCATATTGCAAACACAAGGCACCTACATTGGTTTTTGAGGTGCGATTTAAGATGGATTTACCGATTGCAAAGACTGTGTTTTGTTTTTGAAACCCCCATAATACATGGATTGAAATATTGCATTCTGGATAAAGCGCGTAGATCATAAAGCGGTTAGTCGGGTGAATAATGTCTTCATTTCTCAAATCCAGTACGACTAGATTCTGATGAACTTGAGAGCACTTTTGTAATTGTGCTTTTGCTGCTTGCTCATGTTCAAAGTAAAGATCCACGCGTTCCTTGACATCAGGAAGGTTTAATATTTGTTCGATGGAGTGATCGCGACAATAGTCAATCAGTTCCATCATTAATTGATAGTTGGAAATTCGGAACGTTCGAAAGCGACCCAAGCCGGTACGCGCATCCATTAAGAAGTTGAGCAAGGGCCAGCCGGTTGGATTCAGCACTTCTTCTCGATTAAAGTCAGCCGCATCGCCTTTATCAACGGCTTCCATTAAATCCACATCAACTTTCGGAAAGGCTTTGGCTCCGCCATAGTAGTCGTACACCACTCTAGCCGCTGAGGGGGCTTTAGGGTCGATAATATAATTATCGGCGGCCTCATTTCGCAAGCTTTCACTTAAGTGATGGTCGAATGCCAAATGGCATTGTGGCACATACGGCAAATTGGTGGTAATGTCCTTATTGGTAATTTCAATCTTTTGGTCTTGCATGTCCTTTGGGTGAACAAACAAGATATCTTCGATAAGGTCGAGTTCTTTAAGAAGAACGGCGCAAACCAGTCCGTCAAAATCACTGCGGGTAACCAATCTAAATTTTTCTGCTGACATATCTGTTCCTTTATTTTCTTAAATTGTTTGAAGACTGTATCTTTCTGTTTGTATTTCCAGTATTGAATTAGGAGGAATTTACTTTTTGCGCTTTTGCGTAGTCCTGGTGAACTTTTTTCATATCGAGCACCGTTAATTTTTTGAGTTGCTGCGTCAACTCATCCGCAGAAATGAGTCCTGCATTGGCGAAAATAACGATTTTTTCGCGTATAAAAACCAGCGTGGGAATTGAGCGAACTTGCAGTGACTTGGCCAACTCAGGCTGATCTTCTATATCGATTTTTGCAAAGAGCACATCCGGGTGGGTTGCCGCGGCGGCATCGATAATTGGCAATAATGGTTTACATGGGGCACACCAAGGTGCCCAAAAAACTAAAACTACCATTTTATTTTTGTTCATCTTACTGTCAAATGTTTCGATTGTTAAGTCGATAATGCGCATTTGATTTCCTTTGTTACGGATTGCCTCCTTCTGTTAGCAAGGCAGGGTTGAGGTGTTTTTTTAAGGTGGTTTCATCAAGGTTTGTCATCTGCTTTGCAACCTCTAAAACTGGCTGGCCTGATTCGTAAGCCTTTTTGGCAATCGCTGCCCCCATCTCATACCCCACAATCCGATTTAAAGCCGTCACTAAAATTGGATTGGTTGCTAAAGTTTCTTCGATCTTGTTTTGGTTGACTTGAAACCCGGCAATCGCCTTTTCGGCTAATACCTGAGAAGCATTGCCGGCAATTTCTAGGCTTTGCAGTAGATTTAGAGCAATCATTGGCAACATGACATTCAATTGAAAATTACCCGATTGGCCACCAATCGTAATGGCGGTATGATTCCCCATAATTTGCGCCGCGACCATACAGACTGCTTCGGGGATGACCGGGTTCACTTTTCCAGGCATAATTGAGCTACCGGGCTGTAAAGCCGGTAATTGAATTTCAGCCAGGCCTGCTAAGGGGCCAGAGTTCATCCATCGTAAGTCATTGGCGATTTTCATTAAGCTGGTCGCCAGTACATTGAGTTGACCACTTAATTCCACTGCCGTGTCTTGAGAACTTAATCCGACAAATAGATTTGGCATGGGGTCAAAGTCAATAGCGGTAATGGTGCTTAAATTCGCACAGACTAGGCGGCCAAATTGAGGATCGGCATTAATACCGGTTCCAACAGCCGTTCCACCCTGAGGCAGCCTGTGCAGTCTTTTTTGAGTTTCGCGCAACCTTTCAATGTTATCTTGGATGAGCTGGCGCCAAGCAGAAATCTCCTGGTCTAGTCGAATAGGGGTGGCATCCATCAGGTGTGTTCGACCTGTTTTTACAATGCCTTTGACAGCTGCTTCTTTGGCAGCCAAGGTGTTGACTAAGGTTTGTAAAGCGGGCAGTAATTGTTCTTCTAAAGCGATGGCTGCTGCCAAGTGAATCGCGGTTGGGATAACGTCATTGGAGCTTTGGCTCATATTGACATCATCATTCGGGTGAATTGCCATTCCGCTTTTTTGCTGTGCTAGATGGGCAATCACTTCATTGGCATTCATATTGGTGCTGGTGCCGGAACCGGTTTGAAAAACATCAATCGGGAAGTGCGCTAGATGTTTCCCTTCAATTAATTCACTGGCAGCCGTTTGAATGGCTTCGGCTTTTTGGGGGGATAGCAATCCTAATTCCAAATTACTTTCTGAGCAAGCAAATTTAATTAAGCCTAAGGCTTTAATAAAAAGCGCCGGCATAGGGGTGTGACTCATTGGGAAATTGTTTATGGCCCCTTGAGTCTGTGCACCATAAAGGGCATTTTGGGGAACTTCCAAGCTACCCATGCTATCTTTTTCGGTTCGAGTTTTTTGCGTCATATAAATTGGATCTCAAAATAATCAAAATAAAAAGGGTTTCGTTTAATGACCGCTATGATTGCGCTCTGGAATTCTGTAAAATCATTGTTATTCTATCTTATTCAATAACCAAAATCAGACCTTTAAATGGGCGTTTTTTCTAGGTGCCAGTATTAAATATTAATCTAGCCCCCTATCAGGGCTGTGGTTTTTAAGTGGCAGACTCGGTGTGAAAATGTTCGAAATCCTCAATTAATAAAGATGTTTTAATCGCTATGCTTTTATCAAAAACCTTTCCAAGCCATTTGTTAGAACACAGTTTGTGGTGGCAGCTGGTGTCGTCAGAAACGGATGATGCAATAACCGTTTCTAAAAAATTGGAAACCTTGCTTGGAAAAAAGGTGACGGATATTGAAACCTTTCTAATGTGCTTATTGCCAGAAAGTCGCACCTTGTTAATGAACCAATTGGCTTCTATTCGACAGAAGGGGGCTGCCGGCGAACGATTTTTAGTGGGGGTTGCACAACCAGACCACCCACTATGGTTAACCCATGAACTACACCTTAATAAGCAACAAGCGCATCCTGTCATCACTGCAATTTGTAACGACCTGACAGATATAGCCGAATTAACGGCAAACTCGACTGAATTTCAAAAATATCAGCCCCCAAAAGACGCCACTCGGAATGAGGCGTCGTTATTACAGCAACAATTTCAGAATCAAACGCAATTCTTAGCCATGTTAAGTCATGAGTTGAGGTCACCCTTGATGGGGTTGAATAGCATGCTGAATATTGTCAAACAAAAACTTTCCGGCGCTCAGAATGAAAAGGTGGCTGAAGAATTAAAAGTGATGAAAATGACCATTGATCAGATGAACTTTTTAATCAATGATATTTTGTCTTATGCACAAACAGAATTTAATCAAATTCGTTTGAATCCAACCGTATTCGATTTGCATGAAATGGCGGATTATGTCTGTCACCTAACCAAATCGATTGCTTCGGAAAATGGCATTGATGTCCATTTTTCGGTGACGACACAAAATGATTGTTTTTATGGTGACCTCGTTCGCTTGTCGCAGGTGTTGGTGAATTTAATTGTGAATGCCATTAAATTTACTCAGCAGGGCGGTGTCGAAGTGATGATTAATGAAGAGGATGAATTTATTGAATTTCATGTGGCCGATTCCGGTGAAGGCATTGATGAGTCGGAGTTGGCGTCTATCTTTACGCCATTTAAACAGTTGGATTCAAAGGGCGGCGAACAATATGTGGGGTCTGGCTTAGGCTTGTCAATTGTTAAAACCTTAGTGGATTTAATGGGGGGGATTTTAGAAGTTAAATCCAAGCGAGGCGAGGGAACGGATTTTTCATTTGTGATTCCCATGCGCTCAGGGGGGTGCCCAGATTCAGCACTGCCACAATCACAACCGCAACCGC
>Ga0100395_1002163_pt1 | contig 14847 bp, 15 predicted proteins | sample CryGeymeta201519_FD_81542 | JGI IMG/M metagenome (GOLD analysis project Ga0100395, IMG submission 81542) | Groundwater microbial communities from Crystal Geyser aquifers in Utah, USA - Crystal Geyser metaG 2015-19 | ecosystem: Environmental > Aquatic > Deep subsurface > Groundwater | place: USA... | reverse complement strand
ATCTTTGAACTTATGGGTGTAAATCTGAATTTAACGGTTGGAAGAATGGCTGATATTGCCTGTAAAACAAAATTAGGAGTATTCGATATAAATGGGATTACGCCAAGGTTGAATAGAGTTTATGATGGTCGTCTGCATAATGTTCAAATCTTTGCGGGGCTGGTTGGCGGAGCAGCTATAGTTAACCCGGTTGATGCCAATTTGATAAATTATGGCTTGACAAGAGGTTCCACAAAACTATGCTTGGCTATTCTAAATAAACTTTACCCGAAGAAAGATATTATTATAATCCAAGGGAAGAACCATAACAGTAAGCCGGTCATTGATCAAATTTCAATAGCAGCTGATACTGTAATCGCCCAAAATATAAAAGGTCATATGGTTATTAAAAAAGTAACTCCAAAAGATTTTGGTTTCGATTTCAAGTCATTTAAATATATCAAAACAAAAAAAAGCTCAAGGGAAAATTTGAATGAATTTATAAAAGTATTGGCTGGTCGAGGGAATAAAGATTTTGAACAGACGATAGCAATGGAAACCTCAGTAAATCTTTTCGGACTTTGAGTAGTCAACGATTTAACTAGGGGTGCAAGTTTAGCACTCGAAGCCATCAATTCTGGAGAGGGAATTAATGTTATGAGAGATCTTATAGACAGAACAAATGGAAACCGGCGTGGGTTTGATGATTCGGTGGACAATCTATCATGACAAAATACTTGGCTAATTATCTCATATTGCCTAAAGGCGTCCAGAGTATCCTTTTTAAATCATATGTTTATTTTATACCATTATTGTACTCTTTGACTATTGATCCAAATGATTCAATATATTTACACAACTTTTAATCTTTCTTACAATATTTATCTTGTTCGAACTTGTAATCAATCCATCTCGTTATCAGCTCAATGATGTGGTAGATTATGAAGGAGACCAACGAAGGGGTCATCATTGGCAACGTCCGGTGAATAAAGAAAATATATTATTAGTTGTTGTGATTGCATTATCAAGATTTATACTTGGAACCACCATTGCTTTTATTCTGGATATAAGATTGGGGTATATAGCGATAGCACTTCTCACACTTCAGCTTCTCTACGATCACTTTGCAAAAAATTTCTCGCCCTTTTTAGCGGTTTTTACTGTTGCACTTGCCTACCCAATAAGATCTATATCGATGTTCTATGGTTTAAAGATCGAATTGAATAATATAAGCGGCCTTCTATTGTTGTCAATATTCTTCTATTCAGCATATATGGTTATCCAATGGCGAAAGTATGAATCTATTTATATAACGGTAAACAAACTATCTTCCAAAACACACTCCGATTTTTTTCAAGTCATATAATAGAATTTCTCAATAGTTTTATATTACTTGCCTTAGTTATTGTTTTTGTTCCTTTAGTAGTTTCGTTGTTGAAGATAGATGCAGCCAACGCAGTGCCGGTATATGTATTGTCAACATTTTTTGCGATTACTCTATTACTATGCAACAAGAATATCCTCAATAAAATATTTGCTCAGTCTCATAATATTCTAATTTCTTTAATTTTTTTGATTTTAACTCAAAATAAATATATAACTGGGTTAACAATATCATGGTTTTCAATATTTGTTCTTTTCTGGTATCACCGTATCTACGTAGAAAGATTTGCTGATCATTATTTTACTCAAACGCATTATGAAAAAAGATAAAAAAGATATTTCCCAAAAAGTACGAATTTCTAAAAGCAATTTAGACCACGCCTTGAAAGAATCAAGAATGGATCGAGGTTTTGTGCAAAACGTTATCTTAAAAGAGGGTTTTTCTCCTATCGATAAACCGGTGGCTATCGGTCCAATTTCTGATTTCAATATTCTAAAAAGTAGGTTCTCTTGCCATTATAATTTATGCAAGTTTAACGATGTTCCAAAACAGAAACAGCAATTTGTAACTGGCTTTGGACCGACCAATGCTCCTACAGGAGGTACCCTATCAATAATTCTAAGGGCAATATTTTTTGAGAGAGAAACTGGAATCGACTCCACTATCATTATTTCCAATTTGGGCGCTTTTAATTCTCGAAACATTGAGTTGAAAAAGTTAGATTATTTGACAGATAGGTTTATCGGGTTTATCCGTCTCTTGGGGTTCAAAGGATGTCTGAGAGCCCACAACGATTTTAATTTACTTGTGGCTTCAAGTCTAACTTCTAAAGTATTGACTATAAAAGATTTTATGGAGAATGAGGAGGTCACCGTGAATCTATATAAAAAAAATGGGGATTTAAGGTAAAGATTTTCCAACCTTCATCGACGCGAACTTCACGGTTGCTGATATACTTTTACCATGCATTTTAGAAAAGAAAGAGCGAATATTAGTTTTTGTTGGGATAGAGGAATATTATTTCCCAAAATTAGCCAATATAGTAATACAAAGATTTAACAAATACTACCCACAAGAATTTATTCCCAAAAACGCGCTTGTTTCGGCAGCATTTAGCCATCTTATTAATGGTTTAAACGGCTTTCCCAAAATGTCTAAAAGCATTCCAGAGTCTTCAATCAATCTCGACGACTCTTCAAAAGAATTAGAAGGAAAAATTTTAAGGTGTAAACCAGCGGATGAACAAATTATCTTCGAAATGATCAATTTAGTCTCTGATTGGGATATAGAAGTAGTCAACAGGGCAAAAGTGGCTTTTGAGGAGATGAGTAGCGACTGGTTCAGATTCAAAAAAGAGTATCTCCAATACTTTTTGGTGTTAAAAGAGATTTGGGAGAGTACCGAGAAAAAGCGGTATCAATTTAAATTAGAGTCACTCTTTAAGTAGATTGTATGAACAACAAGAAAACCGTTATTATTTTAGGCGGTACAGGTTTCGTAGGAAGGGCTGTAACGGAGAAATACTTAAAACATAATTGGCGAGTTATTATTCCAACAAGGTCTAATATAGATAGGGCTAAATATAATTTTCTTTTGCATGGATTTAGTAAAAACGTGCTCGAAGGGTACATAGCTAATAATATTATTCTGTTTGCTCCAAATGTGGACCTGTCTAACCCCAAATGGACCAGAGTGAATAGCTGGACCCAGTTACTTATACATATAGATATAAGTAACGATCCCGTTTCACGGATAATTAATCTTGTTGGCGAGACGTCTAAATCGGCAGTGGAAATTTTAAAATCGAACGTAGATGCTTTAGAAAGCGTATTTACTTTGGTTAAATGCATAAAATCTAAAAATAACAATGTCCTTTTCATAAATATGGGTTCAGTCGCGGAGAAGAAATCTGATAAATACTTAAGTCCTTACGAATATTCCAAAAAAATTGCCCGTCAAAAAATTGAAAAAAGCAATTTATGCGATTTTTATTTCGTAGCTCATTATATTAAGGGCAAGGGAGAGCAAAAGGTAAAATTGGCAGCTTCAAAATTATGGAGAAAACTCAAATATTCCCGCAAATGGCTTTTTGGTTTTAAGGTTAGTGTGATAGACGTGGATGATTTAGCAGAAATTATATATCATATTATTGAAATTAATAAAATAATTCCAAGAGGGCATAAACCCATTGAGCTTAATGTTACTAATGGAGAGCTTATTTTTGGTGAAATGATCAAGCGTCTTCTCTCTAAAGATAAACGTAATATTCCAAAACAAATCATCCCACGTTGGTTAGAAAATTCTTTTTTATATTTATATTCTATTATTATTCCGATAGTAAACCCTAATGATCAATTTGCAAGAAGGTTAGCCAGCTATGCTAAAAGGGGTTTATCGCATTCTAAAAAACAAATTGAAGGTGGTATCTTTAAAACTACTGAAGAAATAAAGAATCTCGCGTTAGATACGGACAATTACGATGTATTGGGAATAAGTCCAAATTTGATTGTCGCGAGTAAACACTCGCCAGAAATATATGTTTTAAGAGAAAGGAATAAAGTTGAATTAGAAAGATTAATTGAAATGTGAATAAATCATATAATAAAAAATACGGGAGGTTGTCATATTGTGTCAACAACCTCCCGTCCTGTTATTAGAATCGTAAAGCCTTCCTGACTTCAGTAAGGGTTTCGATGGCATTTTCTCGAGCCACTTCGGCCCCTTCTTCAAGGACGGAAGAGATATAAGATGGATCCAGTGTGATCTCGTCTCTCTTGCTCTGAAACTCCTTAATGAAGTTCGAAACGATGTGAGTTAGAAGTTGCTTGAACTGGCCCATCACTGGTTTCCCACTCTTGTGAGCTTGGATAATAGCATCCACCTCATCGCATTCTGATTCGGTTTTTGCCAACCCCTTAGCGATCAAGATATGGCTTTCCAATTTCTCGTTCATTACCCCTTCGAAGGCAGTCTCGGCAATCTTGATCTTGCCAGCAATTGTCTTTAGGCCATCCGTCAAGAATATGGCACCGCCAGGATTGGTCTTACTCATCTTACCCTCGCCCTTAAGAGAAAGTATGCGGAGCGATTTAACCTGTAATACCTGAGGAATCGGGAATAGTTCCCCATACCTCTTGTTGAACCTGCGAGCGAGCAGGCGCGTGACTTCCATGTGTGCAAGCTGATCTTCTCCTACGGGTATCTTTTTGGCTCTATTTAACAAAATATCAGCAGCCATTAGGACCGGGTAGAGGAGGAGGAGAGCGTTAGCAGCTTCAGGTCTGGCATTGTTCTTGAGCTTATCCTTGAGAGTGGGTACTCTCAAGAGTTCTGCTACAGAAACAAGCCGTGCTAACAGGGCAGTGAACGTGGTTACCTCTCCGGCTATATCTGATTGGAGATAGATCTTCGCTTTTCGCGGATCTACCCCAAGAGCGATATAGTCAGCTACGACTCCATGAATGTACTGCCTCACATCAGCCGGTTCGTTATCCGTGATTGCGTGCAGATCGGCAACGAAAACTACAGGAGATGTGCCTTGTGCCTGTAGTTCGATAATAGGGGCAACTGCCCCCAAGTAGTTGGCGACGGTTAAGTCGCCAGTAGGTCTAATTCCCGTTAACAACTCGACCTTGTATTGCATAGCAGACACTTCTTTTTTTTGGTTTTTTAACCTTTTACAAGGTTCTCGCATTATAGGGGTGAGTATATTCCTTTATCATATTATTGTCAAGTCCATTCATTATATTATAACCTTTTTATTGATAAATTCAATTATAATTATGTTTTTGATTATCGGAGGGAAATATATTTTGGTCTGGGTAGGCAGATTTCCCGACACTGCGGAATAAACTTCTCATCTGCTTCTGGTCGGGGTAGGCAGATTCGAACTGCCGACCTCATCGTCCCGAACGATGCGCGCTACCAAGCTGCGCTATACCCCGTAACAAATTGAGTATACGATATTTTTTCAAATCGGAATAGGATTTCGGATGTATTTCTGATCATAATACTCTTTTATTATCTTATCTCTAACCTCAACAGGTCTAAGATCGGTAGTTGGCAAAGTATCAATTTCGACCCATTTAATTACATATTTTCCTTTATAGTGTGAATCAACTTGAAATTCAGGTCCACGCCCCGTGCCGACTTTTCCTCCTGTAATAACACATATATAGAAATATTCACGATGACCTTGTAGCTCTACTATGTCACTGTTTCTTTCCATGAATAATTTATTTACATATACTTTAACACCCAACTCTTCAAAACACTCACGCTTAATTGCTTGCTCGTGATTTTCACCCTCCTCAACTTTGCCCCCGGGGAAGACCCAATAAGAAGCATCTTTTTTTTATTCGATGTATAAGTAGAATTTTACGGTCGACAATAATAATTGCTCGTGCACGCTCAGTTGTTGCATCATGATAATTCATAACATATATATTATCATAATTTTGAGAACATTATCAATGACGCTGTCTACATTCCTTAATCAAGGGAATTGGAAAGTATATTCTCTTGACACGGTTTATTAAAACATATACTGTATAAACATAATGAACAGTAACCATGTATTCCCGTTTTTCTTTTTTACTGATATACAGGAGTCAGCGGTTTAAACGTGTTCAACAAATAGTGTCCGATTAAACAACCGCTGACAGGCGGTTTTTTTGGTTGTGTTAACAATGTAATCTTTGGTGAATAAAGGAGTTGCGCTATGGTACGGCAAGGAAGAATTCGAAAAGAAATTGATGAAGTTGATCATGAAATTGCTCGGTTATTGACGCTACGAGCACGTTATGCGCGAGAAATGGGGGCATACAAAAGAAAAGAAGGGATTGCACAATATGATCCCGCCCGAGAAAAAGTTGTCATCGCGCGTGCGCAAAAACTATGCCCCGGCTTGCCGCCGTCTGCAGTAAGAGCTATCTTTGGCGAGATCATCTCCGCTTGTTTAAGTTTAGAGGAACCCATACTCGTAGGGTACCTTGGTCCGGAAACATCGTTCTCCGATGTCGCGTGTCGTATGCTGTTTGGACAATCGGTACACGGTGTTCCGCTTGCAAACTTCGGCATGATATTCGATGCGGTCGAGAAAGGGGAGTGCCAATATGGTGTCGTTCCTGTGGAGAACTGTACAGAAGGTCCTGTAAACCAAGTACTTGATCGGCTGATACAAACGAACCTTCGTGTCTGTAATCGGTTGATCTTGCCTGTGAGCCAAACATGTATGGCGAATTGCGAGCCAAAACAGATAAAGCGGGTGTATTCTCACCCGCAAGCACTGGTGCAGTGCAGACATTGGATCGCGACTCATATGCCGCATGCTAAACTCTACCCAACAGACAGCACTGCGGCGGGGGCGCTCATGGCACTCAAATATAAAAATGCCTGTGCGATAGGGACAACGCGTGCAGCGCAGGTTCACGGTTTCAGCACTGTGATAGAAGGTGTAAACGATGAAAACGGCAACGCAACGCGGTTTCTTGTTATAGGCAACCACGCTGCGCAACCGACAGGGAATGATGTTGCATCGTTGATACTGTATATTCAGAACAAACCGCAGGCTCTGGTTAAGGTATTACGTAGTTTGAAACAGAACATGACAAGCATCCAATCTCGTCCCGTCAAGGGTCATCCATGGGAATACGTATTTTGCATCGATGTTGAAGGGCATCATAACGATCCTGATTTTCAGGAAACATTGGTCCGTTTGGAGAAAGTGTGCGTCCGAGTCAAAGTTCTTGGGTCGTACCCGGCATAACCACTCCAAACCTGTTGGCTCCTTCCGATTGTATCGGGAGGAGCCATATTTTTGTAATTTATAGAGGAAAAGGCTTGACCCCGCTAGAATCACTTTCTGTACAAGGGACTACGTCCTCTACGTACAGAAGCATGATCTACAAGGGTCTGCGCCCAGTAGGGCTTGACAAATCTATACTTTTGTAGTAGTATACTGGGTTAGGTTATATTCGTTTAATAATATGGAACTGGTGGAGGGAGGAGGAATCCTTTTTTTTGTTTATTAACAAGGTTAATAAACAATCCGCCGTAATGATATCTACATGCAGATTTCTGCAATCAGAATACTGCATAAGATTGAATGGTGGGCGGATAGATATAGTTTAATACATTGGTAAGCAGGGATCTGACTGGAGGCTTTGGAGCTTGGTTGCCCATAACCAACGAGGCTTCCAAAACGCTACCGGGCGCTCCTCAAAGCGCAAGCGGCGTGGAGTTACTCTGGTCAGATCTCTACTTGTCACAAGGAGTGTGGTGGGTAGATGTACGTTGATATCTTGTCAATGATTATCATTGCAGGTTGACTCCCTCTCAACCAGCGGTGTAACAATAGATAGTAACTTTCGCACACACTCTGTCATCGCGAGGACGAAGTCCGTGGCGATCTTTCAAAAGATTGCTTCGCTTCACTCGCAATGACAAAGAGCGAAAGTCAGTCACACAGATTTTCAAATTCACATTCAGTAATGAAGGAGGCGCAAAATTATGCGCACAAAGTATTTGGTAGGTTTGGTAGTAGGAATGATGCTCGTCGTAAGTGGGATCAAGCCCACGACGGCATCACAGGTCAGCAAGTCAGCAGGTCAGGCCATTGAGGGAGTCAAAAACTTCCTAACGGGTCGGGACATCACCGAGGTGATGCCCGACGGTCCACTCGTTGTGGACTACAACGGTGATGTCGTAAACGGAGGGACAGTATATGTCCCCGGTGGGAAGCTCAACTTCTCCATCGCGATTCACGACCTGATGGTACGTGGCGTACCATACACCCTGCTCATCATTCCCCCGGGGGATACAGGGAACTCTCTCGAGATCGAAGAACTTTCTGCAGAGTCAGGGTGGTCAACAAAGACCCTGACTATGGAGAGGACGGGACTCTTCACCAACTCTTTCCTTCTCGAAACTGTAACAAAGAAACAGATAGAGAAGCGGAGAGACAGAAAGGCCGGTGGTCTCTTCTCTCAAAAATACCGGGTCGTTGCAGAGCCCGGAACGTACGTGATAGCGCTTGCGCTTGATACGTACAGAGAGAGCAAGAAAAACATCCTCATCCGCTCAATCACCTTTGGTCATCCATCACGGGAGACCAAAAAAGTGGTTCGTCGTGTTACGGAATACGGCGAGGATGAGAACGGAAACAGGATCGTTGCCCAGCCGGCAACTGAGGCGGAACAGCTGCAGTTCGTTCCGGCGGCACAAGATCCTACTCCGCCGACGACCAAACGACGCCACCGGACCCGACAAGCCGAAGACCAAGAAGTCACGACGACTGTCACTCCCAAAGTGACGTCAGGTGTCGTTGACGTATTCGGCCCCGCCGGCATGACCATCTCCGCAACGGTCTATGACCAGAGCGGGAGCAAAGTCGACGACACCGGCAACGGAGTCGTCATCGGCGCCAACGGCAAGGTCAGAGTCAATGGTATCAAGCCGCTTCCCGCCACGGTGGTTGTCCACTACTGGGCGCCATCGGGATGGGTCAAAGTCGGCGAGATGTCGCTGGACAGTACCAACTGGTTCGGGTCTACGTCGCTTAAAATTGAGGACAGGACGTGGTTGACGCAGCTAGAGATGGATAGATATCTCTACGTCTGTGCGACGCTGGACAAGAAGCAAGGAACCAATATCGTTGGAATCACGCGTCAGCGTATTGCAGCGGGTGACTGGCTATACTGGGTTCAGAAACCACACGACCTGACAGCGGAAGAGCGTCAGTATATTGCAAGCGTCAAAGATCCACGTCGGTGGCAGCAACTGCGCGATATGTTGAGCGCAAATGTCATCCACACAGGTCCATCGGCGTTTCCGAGTAGTCGAGTCCTGACTGCGGGCGAGACGTACGAACTTGTCTATCAGGTCTGGACGGCACAAGACAAGCAGTGGGCGATACGCGACGGTGCGGCTTTTCAGCGCACCTACGGTATGCCAACCACCCCTCCGAGCACCTGCGAAGTGACAACCAAACTTCACAGACCAGCAGTAGTTACACCGCCTTGTCAACCTCAACCCCGCCCCCGCCCACAACAGCCCCTCACCAGGGTCGTCAAGGAGGAGATCACCGTAGAGGGTTACGCCTCAGGTGAAGTCAACTTCAAGACCTTGGGTGGCTCCGTCAAGACAACCCGCCACACTAAGGGGTTACTTGACTACGCTCTGCCGCCACTAAGCGCCTATCTGGGTAGGACCCAGATAGGCATTACCACGACAAGTGGTGTGGGCAATGTCACGGGTGGCGGAGCTACAATCGGCGATGTCAACGCTGATGCCTACTCAGAGGCACCAGACATCAACATCGACGTAGATGCGGCTGCTTCAGCCGCCGCCGCCGCCGATGCTGCGGCTGCTTCTGAATCACACTGAACGAATTCCAGGGGAGGGAACCTGATACTCCATGGTGAGTAATAGGTCTCTAGATATTCTAGGGAGCGAGGAGAGGTGCTACTTTTGCACCTCACTCGCTCCCGCTTCCATCCTGGTCCACAGCATCCCTGTGGGTCGAGATGGGGGCGGTGCGGCCCCTCTTGGTACCTTTTGGCATATTCTTGTCAAAGGGAATGCCAGGAGTAGGTCGTGTACCTTGAAACTTTCTCGTCAACAGTGGCGAGAACAATGAGGAGGAACATGCAATTCCTCAAAACCATCGCAACGCTCGGCGTTGTAAGTGGGATCCTTGCAAGTGCACCCGCATTTGCATCAGTCCAACTCTCCAGCAGCTCTGTTGCAGGGGGAAGTAATTCTGGCAGTTCATTCAGCCAGATGGGCGTAGAAAACGGGATCGTCACTATCCAAAAGCTTGGCGGGTCGACCGATTCGGCGACCACATCGACAAGTGATGCTGCAGGAGCAGCAACGGATGGTGACAGTGGATCGGCATCAACTGCTGGTTCCGCAGGTGGTAGTGGCGCAATTTCTGCATCAAATCATGCAGAAGGCACCAATTTACCTCCAGTCGGAGACAGCGGCAGTGCGGGTTCCGCAAGCACATCTGACACAAGCGTAGCAATTGTTGTCGAAACAGTTGTTAGTGCGCCTACTGTCAGTGCGCTCAGTGTCGCTCCACAGCGACAAACTGCAACCAGAACACCACGAGCAACTGCTCAACGACCCTCGCGGTCACGTAGCAGATAAGCTCGTTAACCCAGTTAGTGGGTTGGAGGAACGGGGGAGCACAACACGTGTCTTCTCCGTTCTCTCCTTTCCCTTCCTATCGCACCAATAGGAGAGGAGAGGGAAATATTACATATGTATCAGGTAGGTCGAGCCTGCACAGCAAAAAATACATTTTAGGTATATAATTATACCATGGAGGTCACAATGACCAAATCATTTATAGCAATTATTGGGATTATAGCAGTTATGACGATAGCAGCGCCTGCGATAGCCGCGGGTAGTGCAAGTGCATCGTCAAGTTCAAGCTCGTCTGCGGCTTCATCTGCATCAAGTGAGATGAGTTCTGATGGTGGCATTGTCGAACAATCGACAGATGCGTCAAGCTCAAGTTCGAGCTCAACATCGTCAGTCGCAGTTGCAAGTTCCGATGACGGAACACCAGCAGCGGCAGCGGCAAGTGGAGGCGCGGCAGCAGCGGCAGCGGCGTCAGGAGACACGTCTTCAACGACAACTCCCGTAGAGTCAACCACACCAGTCACTACAACCCAAAGCTCCGACAGCGCAGCATCGTCTGCGGCTTCATCTGCTGCGGCAGCAGCTGTTAACGGCGCGGCGGCAGCAGCAGGATCAGGAGCGGGTAGTTCTGCAGGATCAGGCGATGCAACATCTGCATCAACAAGTTCTGCAGCAGCAGCAGCCGGTGACGGCGCGTCTGCAAGTGCAGGAAGTGGCGCATCAGCTGGTGGCGACAACGGCGCAAATGCGTCTTCGTCTGCAGCAGCAAATACCGGTAACGGCAGTGCAGCAGCATCGGGTAGTGCGGGTAATGGTGGCGCATCAAGTTCACAAGTTGCAGTAAATACCACCAAAGGCACGAGCAAATCTCTTGCACCAACAGGTGCAGAAGATGTTGCAACAGCAACAGTTCTTGCTGGTCTTGTCGGTAGCATCCGTGCATATATAAAACAACGCAAGTTGCTTTCTATATTGTCACGGTAATACTGTCGATTTAAAACAATAAAACCCTCGCTCACGCGGGGGTTTTATTGTATATACCACAATATAGGGTATAATATAGAGGACTTTAGCACTTTGTCATTGCGATCCCGTCTTTGGCGGGGAAGCAATCTATCAAAGATCGCCACGTTGACCTACGGTTTCCTCGCGATAACGGAGTTTATGCGAAAGTCTTCTATATAATTATGAATGAAAATAAAAAAGTACAAATTGGACACGTTTTAAAAATAGATGATAAGAAAAAACGTTTAGAAGAAATTGCAGGTGAGATGGCACAACCTGATTTTTGGGTTGATCGAGAAAGGAGTGTTGAGGTTACCAAAGAGATGTCCGCGCTCTCGCAGATAGTTGAGCGATACGACGGGGCGATAGACGATGCATCTCTTGGCGAGCTAGAAAAGGAGACGCTCTATAGTGGAGAATATGATACGAGTAACGCCATACTCTCTATTCATGCAGGCGCAGGGGGCACAGAAGCCCAAGATTGGGCGGGAATGTTAGCGCGCATGTATCAGAGATATTGCGATCGCAGAAGATATACTTTCACCGTTCTTGATGAATCAAAAGGTGAAGAGGTAGGTATAAAATCGATGACGGCAGAGATCAGTGGATACCAAGCATTTGGCAATCTTAAATCAGAGGCAGGGGTGCACAGATTGGTCAGAATATCGCCGTTTGATAGCGATAAAGCGCGGCATACGTCATTCGCGCTCGTAGAAGTAACCCCAGAACTCAAAGAGATTAAAAATGTAGAGATCGACCCAAAAGAACTCAAAGTAGATTTCTACCGCGCCGGTGGTCATGGCGGTCAAAATGTCAATAAAGTAGAAACAGCAGTGCGCATTACACATCTGCCAACAGGAATCGTCGCAGCATCGCAAAACGAACGGGGGCAAGCACAAAACCGTGACCTTGCGATGAAGGTGCTCGTCAGTAAGCTCATGGTACTTCTCAAAAAAGAACATAAAGAAAAATTTGATGATCTCAAAGGAATACACCTCTCTGCAGAGTGGGGGAGTCAAATACGCTCATATGTCTTACAACCGTATAAGTTAGTCAAAGATCATAGAACTGAATGTGAGACGAGCGATACGCAAAAAGTGTTAGATGGAGAGTTAGATATGTTCATAGAAAGCTACTTGAGATTTAACGCAAAAAATGTATAATTATATATTAATACAATATAAATAGGACGTTCTTATTTTTCTGTCATTCTCGAGCCGAGTGAAACTCGACATCGGGAATCCATGCAACTGGATCCCCGCATTCGCGAGGATGACACAACGAAGGGTGGGAAAGCCCTCATAAATAATAAATTATAATAAATTAAAGTCGGAGGTATATATGCTGGATAAAATGAAACAATTATATCAATTGCAAAAAAAAGCAAAAGAGATACAAAAAGAATTAAAAGAAACAGAAATAGAAGCACGGTCAACAGATGGAGAAGTAACCGTTGTCTATAATGGCGAACAACATCTTGTTGATATTGCGATCGCAGAAGATATGCTTTCACCTCAAAAAAAGAAAGAATTGGAACAGCTTATTATTAAAGTATCCGGCGAAGCGATGAGTAAAGCCCAGGCACTCGCTGCAGAAAAAACAAAAGATGTCATGAAGGATATGGGGATGAACATCCCGGGAATGTAATAGGTAAATAAAAGTTGAAAGTATAAAGTATAAAAACATAATGCAATTGATAGTGGGATTGGGGAATCCGGGGAAAGAGTATGCGAATAATCGACATAATATCGGTTATTTAGTGATAGATCAAATAACCGAAAATCAAAAATCAAAAATCAAAAATCAAAATGATAACGCTAAATTTAAAATTCTAAAACCACAATCTTTTATGAACAACTGTGGGATAGAGATTAAAAAAGAATCCGCATATTATAAAATTGAGGATGATAATATTTTTGTTATTCACGATGATATGGATATTAATTTTGGGACGTTGCGTATATCATTTGGCTTGTCAAGCGCAGGGCACAACGGTGTGCAATCAATTATCGATACGCTCAATACAAACAAGTTTTGGCGAATTCGTATTGGAATCGGTCGACCGCCAGAAAATATTCTTTCAGAAAAGTTTGTATTACAGGATTTTACTCTAGCGGAAAAAGAAAAAATCGATGATATTATTGCCAAAACAGCAGGATATGTGCTAGACTGTATATCTCATCCAAAAGAAGAGACAATACAATTAGTATAGTGGGAGCTCTTACCGAAAGGGCGTTATTACCACAAACCAGGTTGTAGAGCTTCGCTTCACTACCTGGAGAAAGGAATTCCTATGGGACGTACACGCGGCATTGTTATCGGAGAAGAAGTAGAAAATAGTTCAAAACTAAAATCTCAAAACGCAAAAGTTGTTGAGAAAAAAGAAAAGAAAGAGAAAGAACCAAAAGCAGAACTGCACGTCGAGCCAGTTTTAGACGATCAATCTGATACTGTTTTGGAGCGAGATACTCTAAAAGAGTCGGTTGAATCTCCAGCAGACGAGAAACCATTAGAAAAAAAGGTTGTAAAGCGGGTCACACACAATTCTAAAAAGAAACGCTCGCACAGTTCACATTATATGAGTGCACGGAACGTGATAGATGCAAACAAAAAGTATTCAGTTTCAGATGCACTCGAACTGCTCAAAAAAACATCCTATACAAAATTTGATGGCACCGTAGAAATACACGTAAGAACAATCGCTAAAAAAGGGCAAGACCCTCTACGGGGACTTGTTTCCCTTCCCTCTGGCGCGCCTAAGCAAAAGAAAATTGTTGTTGCCGATGATGCGCTTATAGAGACTATCAAAAGCGGAAAGATTAATTTTGATATTCTACTCGCAATGCCCGCCATGATGCCCAAATTGGCACTTGTTGCAAAAATCCTTGGACCAAAAGGGTTGATGCCGAGCCCAAAATCAGGGACGGTCGTCGATGATCCCAAAACGGCACTTCAAGAATTATCAAGCGGCAAAGTAGAATATAAAACAGATTCATTAGGGAACATTCATCTGGGCATTGGTAAAGTTTCATGGGACAGCGCACAGCTTATCGCAAATGTAGATGTGTTTCTTAAGGTGATCCCCGTCAACCGGATCGGGTCGATTGCACTGTGTTCAACTATGGGACCAAGTATCAAGATTAAATAACCTCCCGCGTTTATACCCTGAGACCCTTATACTATTACACCGTGAGCGCAGCGAAATAGTGCGTAGGTCCAGACACATCGTGGACACTTAGCCAATCCAGTAGTATGCTGGTTGGTCAACAAAGAAAGGTGTCTACATATGAAAGGATCAATCGGTGTTTCTACCAAGTTACGCTATGTTT
>Ga0100395_1002153_pt1 | contig 14884 bp, 14 predicted proteins | sample CryGeymeta201519_FD_81542 | JGI IMG/M metagenome (GOLD analysis project Ga0100395, IMG submission 81542) | Groundwater microbial communities from Crystal Geyser aquifers in Utah, USA - Crystal Geyser metaG 2015-19 | ecosystem: Environmental > Aquatic > Deep subsurface > Groundwater | place: USA... | reverse complement strand
CCACTGCTATTGGCGTCTGGTAGCCAAGGGCTTGATGGGGTCTTTTGAAATTGTATTCTATCAGCCACCCGGCCAGTTTCTCATTGAATTTGGGGACTTCAATGGTGAAATTTCCCAGGTCGACGAATTCTTCCTGAATAGTCCGGTTAAATCTCTCATTGACGGCATTGTCTTTGGGAGTTCTGTTTCTGCTCCAGTAATGTCCGATATTGAGTTTTCGGCAGGCCTCGTCGAAGAAACCGTGGAATTCCGTCGAAAAGATATCTCAGACGAAGAAGAAAGTCCTGAGCCGACAAAGAGCTTTTTGAAGAATACATCCATGCGAAAGATGTTCTGGAATAGCGGTCGACAGCTGTGAAGACATATCTTTTGGCGCCGTTCCAGTGGATGACAATGGTATCCAGACAGAACAGGAAACCGGAACGAGCCGTTTTTTTAGCGATGTATTATGCATGTTGAATGAGATTGTGTTGTTTGTTGACGACCGGTTTTATTGTATACCAATTGTCAACCATGTATCTCATCTTATGCAGCGAGTTGGATGTCGTTCATACCGCTTTCCGGGCAATGGAAGACCGCCGGCTTGCTACGGGGGTTCCGCCGCCGCTGGAATTTCCTTCCAAAGGCGGGCAGGCGCGCACGGGAGGGCTGGGGGGCAACCTGCCTGCCGGTCAGGCAGGGCAGACAGGGGGCAACATCTTCTTTGGCGGCGCATTTCGCAAAGCGAAATACGAAATTCGGCGGCGGAAATTCGTTCAGCGTTCGGAGCCAGTACCAAAAAATCGCTCTTAAGGCGATTTTTTGGTACTGGCTCCCCGGGTAGGATTTTCCGCGTTAGCGGAATAAACTTCCCTACAACCTATCTATATTATTTAAACTTCTCAGCTCCGCGGGTAGGAGTCGAACCTACAACCGTCTCGTTAACAGCGAGCTGCTCTGCCATTGAGCTACCGCGGAGCTGAGAAGTTTAAGGCAATTTTATTATCTTTTTTAAACCATTACCGCCTTTCTGTTTTTTTTAATAATCTCTCAAATTCTACTGCATCTTTTCTACTTCCAAAAGATTTATAAAAGATTAATTCCCAAGGACCCTTATTTCTAGTATAAATACTCTTATTTGCATTATGCTTTGTTAACCTTTTCTCTAAATTATTTGTCTGACCAATATACAACTTTCCTTCTTCGTTTTTAATAATATAAGTGTTATACACAATTAATTCCGCGAAGTTTATCCCGCCGCAGCGGGACCGTTGAGCTACTTTTAATTTTCAAACTTCTTTTATCTTATCCGCTTTTCCTTTTTTTATCCAATTTTTTCAGCTGATTTTTTATTTCATCCAAATCACTTTTTATCTGCCTTAAACTGACTGCCTCGCCTCTTATTTCTTCTTCGGTTTTTTCGTCCAATCTTTTTTCTTCTTGGATGCCGCTCAACAAAATCTGGTCATCGATGAAGAAAGAAACAAAAAGTCCTATTGCCATCAAAATCACGACGCCGATTATTATTGAAACCGGCCCGGTCATAAAATCAAACTCGTCGGCGGTCATCCAAACCCCCCGCCAAAGCAAAATTATTCCCACGCTTCCGATAAAAGCGTAAACAATCGGCCGATGCGAAAGCGCGCCCCTTATTTTGTCTTCCAATTTGTCGAAAAATCTTATTATGCCCATACCCAAAACCGGATAATTAACATTTAACATTATAAATTTTAAAAGGCTCCCTGTAAAGACGGTAGGGAGCCTTTATTTGTACTGACTTATCGCATCCACGATCTTCTCCTTAATTTCTAAATAGCTTTCCTTGAAATCTACTGAAATAACAGGAATTTTAGGGTGTCTCTCTTTATGTTTTTCTACCCACGCTTTCCCCGTAATAGACAAAGGGATAACTCGATATTTTCTTTCGCCGACTCGGACAACAAACACATCTATGCCTCTTTCCACATCCGAGTATGAGAGATTCCCTGGTAGGATAAAATCGTGAATAATGCAGGATTCTCTTAAATCTTCCAAGATTTTCATTGTTAGTATTTCTCTTTGCTTCCCAAGTTCATAAGCCCACAAATTTTTAGGGTCTTTCTTCTTTATTTCAATGTCCGCTCGGACCTTGAAGAATTTTGCCATCCTTTTCGCTTTTATCACACTCTTTCACCTCCTTTCCGTTTTGAATTTTTAAATGTTCTGTTTCTCCGTGCGCCCACCAGGGCTCGAACCTGGGACCTTCTCCTTAAAAGGGAGCCGCTCTACCAACTGAGCTATGGGCGCATATTGTCTCTTATCCACTCTCTGCCGACACCTGATTTAAAATATTTTTCTCTATTTCGGGCATCAACCCTATTTTCTGTCTTTTCAGAATAAATTAAATCAAACGGCGTTCTATATTTTGTTGATAAATTTTTACCGCTATTATGCTGTTTTAGCCTTCTCTCAATATCAGAGGTAATGCCTATATAAACATTATTATCTTTTCTGCTCCTTAATATATAAACAAAATACATAATTAATTACATATTTAAAAGGGAGCCGCCCTGCCTGCCGCCTGCCTGCCCTGCCTGCCGGCAGGCAGGCGGCAGGCAGGGCAGGCAGGTCTTACCAAGCTATGGGCGCGTTTCTTTTAAATTTTCAATTTTTAATTTAAAATTTTGAAACAAACTTAAAATGACTTAAGTTAAAAATGTTTTAAAATTTATTTATTGAAACCTTTTTTCAAAATTCAGAATTGGAAATTTAAAATTTCTTTAATCTATTTCTTTTTCCAAATCTTCTAAAATCTTTTTCGCTTTCGGGCTTATTTTCTTCGGCGTTTTGACTTTTAATTCCACAATTAAATCGCCTCTGCCGAATCCCTGCCCGCCGAATGGCGTGGCGCCAAATCTGGGCATTCCTTCACCGCGAATTTTCAAATTATCTTTTAAATCAAAATCCGCCGGAATTTCAATTTTTAATTTACCTGCCCCGTAGGAAGATTGCTTTCCTTCGGGGTTGCCCGAAATAGTCGGGATGTCAATCTTTTTACCCAGCATTAAATCAACCATCCTAAAATCTTTTTTTATTATCAAATCGTCGCCCTGCCTTTTAAAAATCGGGTGCGGTTTGATTTTTATAATTAAATAAAGGTCTCCCTCTTTGGCGCTTCGTTCGCCAGCTTCGCCCGCGCCTTGAATTTTTATAATTTGTCCGTCGGCTATGCCCGGACGAATTTCTATCGTCAAATTTTTCTCGCCCCTCACCTTTCCGGCGCCACGGCAAACATCGCAAACTTTCTTAGGAATCTGACCTGTGCCGAAACATTTCGGACAAGCCTTAACTTGCATAATGTCGCCGAAAAAACTTTTACGAATTTCTTTTATTTCGCCTCTGCCGGCGCAAGTTTCACATTTGTCAAAACCGGCTTTCGAGTCATGCCCCAAACCTTCGCATTTTTCGCATTTCACCGAAACCGAATATCTTATTTTTTTCTCCGCTCCGCGATACGCTTCTTCCAAATCTATTTCTTGGGCTATTTGGACGTCTGCTCCGCCATGATACGAACGGCGCTTCTGTTTTACGCCCATACCTTCAAAAAACGCGTCAAACACGTCGCTTAAATCGCCGAAGTCGCCGGAAAAATTAAAACCGGCGTTGCCGAAATCCCAGCCCGAGGCTGGTCCGCCTTGAGCGGAAAAGCCGAACGGTCCGCCGCCTTGACTGAAGTCAAAGCCAAAAGGTCCGCCGCCGGCTTGCTGGCCGCCCGAAAAAACCCGGCCGAATCTGTCGTATTGCGCCCGCTTTTCTTTACTGGACAAAATCTGATACGCTTCGTTTATTTCCTTAAACTTTTTTTCGTCGCCGCCTTTATCGGGATGATATTTATGCGCCAGCTTCCGAAACGCTTTTTTAACTTCTTCTTCCGATGCGTCCTTATTTATGCCAAGAATTTTATAGTAATCCATTATTTTAAGATAACGTTCTCCTTGCTTCTCCCTTCAAATATAATCACGCCGAAGCCGAGCGCCAAAAAAGTTTCATAAAGCAAAAATGAAACAAAAGCGGCAATCAAGCGAATCGGCCAAACAAAGCTTATAATAGCCAAAAATATGAAAATGGCAACTATTATCGGAGTTGAGTTTAATATGCTTTCCGGCAACGAATAAAACTTAACCGCCAAAAAGTCATACATTGTATCGGAAAGTTTGCCTTGAAAATTTAAATCCGTTCCCGCCATGCCGGCTGTCTGATTTTTTACCTCTTGAACCGCCTTACCCGCCAATTCCTCTTTAATCGAATCCGGCAAAATTTTAAGCTGGGGATTATTTTCAATTTTCCGCATAGCGATATTTCTTATCATTTCTTCAGTTGAGCCGGAGAAGTCGAATCCGGGCGCAATTTTTTCCAACAATCCGCTGTCTGCCATCGGCGAAACAACGGCGTTAAACGCGCCGCGCGGAATAAAAAATTCTTTATTGCCCACATCAATAAAGCTCGCGCAAACCACTCCGGCGAATATCGCTATTCCGGCGATTGCCTTGGGTAAAACTTTTTTGCCAATCTTCCAAAATTTTATTTCAAGCGAATTTTCAAGCTCGCTTCTGCCGGCGTAAATTCCGGAAATAAAAAATAAAAATCCCAAGACCGCTCCAATGCCAACCATCGCCGATAATCTATCGTAGAAAAGAACGAAAAACGCCAAACTCTGGATGAAAATCGCCAGATTAACTATCCATCCGGTTTTAATGAAGAAAACGCAAAGCAAAAACACCGCCATAAAGCCGAGCCCTGACAAAAACGATAGCAAAAGATTATTCCCGCCTCCATTGACCATAAAAACCTGTAGAAAAAATCCCGAAGCAAAAGAAAACACAACGCCGAAAAACGCCAAAACAATTATTTTGATTTTTGAACGGTCGAGTGAAGCGCCGTCTGTTATTGGTAAATCCATATTTATATTATAACAGATTTTTATTGTTGAGGAGGTTTTTGTTCTTCTCCGCCTTCTTTATTTTGACCGTACATTATTTGCCCTATCTTTTGCAATTCCAAAGAAAGCTCGGAAGCGGCTGATTTTATTTCTTCAATATTCTGCGATTGATGAATCGATGTTTTAAGCTTTTCCGTTTTTTGATTTATAGCGTCTTTAAGCTCCGCTGGAATTTTGTCGCCGGCTTCACGGACGGATTTTTCCGCTAAATAAATTGTTTGCTCGGCGTGATTTTTTGTCTCCGCTAACTCTTTTTTCCGCTTGTCTTCTTCGGAATGGCCAGCTGCTTCTTGTTTGAGTTTTTCAATATCGTCTTTCGAAAGCTGAGTTGAAGCTTCAATGCGCACCGACTGGCTCTTACCGCTCGCCTTGTCTTTTGCCGAAACATTTAAAATGCCGTCAGCGTCTATATCAAAAGAAACTTCAATTTGCGGAATGCCGCGCGGAGAAGGCGGAACGCCATCTAAGATGAATTTCGCCAAAGTTTTATTGTCCGAGGCCATTGAACGCTCGCCTTGCAAAATATGAATTTCAACCGATGTCTGATTATCGGCCGCTGTTGAAAAAACTTGCGATTTTTGCGTCGGAATCGTTGTATTTTTTTCAAGAATCGGAGTGGCTACTCCGCCATAAGTTTCAATTCCCAAAGTCAAAGGAGTAACGTCTAAAAGCAAAACGTCTTTCACGTCGCCTTGGAAAATTCCGGCCTGGATAGCCGCGCCCGCGGCAACAACTTCATCAGGATTGATTCCTTTATGCGGTTCTTTATTAAAAAACTTTTTAACCGCTTCCTGAATCGCCGGCATTCTTGTTTGGCCCCCAACCATTACAACTTCGTCTATATCCGAAGGTTTAAATCCGGCCTCTTTGATCGTTTTTTCAACCAATTCAATTGAACGTTCTATTTCCGCCTTAATAAGCTCTTCCAATTTCGCTCTAGTAAGTTTCAAAAGAAAATGTTTCGGACCCGAAGCGCCGGAAGTGATATAAGGGAGATTAATTTCGCTTTCAAAAACCGTTGAAAGTTCGTGCTTGGCGCGCTCGGCAGCTTCTTTTAAGCGCTGTAATGCCAGCGGGTCGCTTGAAATATCAATGCCTTCTTGTTTTTTATATTCCGAAATAAGGTGCTCTATTATTTTTCTGTCACAATCGTCTCCGCCCAAATGGGTGTCGCCGCCGGTGGATTTCACCTCAACCGTTTCATCACCTACTTCCAAAACGGAAATATCAAAAGTTCCGCCTCCAAAATCGTAAACGACTATTTGCTCATTTTTTTGTTTGTTTAATCCGTATGCCAAGGCCGCGGCCGTTGGCTCGTTGATGATTCTGCGAACTTTCAAACCGGCGATTTCTCCGGCATTTTTGGTTGCCTGCCTTTGGGAATCGTCAAAGTAAGCCGGTACGGTGATAACCGCTTCTTCTATTTTTTCCCCGATTTTCGCTTCGGCGTCGGCTTTAATCTTTGCCAAAACCATGGCCGAAATTTCTTCCGGCTTGTACCATCTGTCCGCCATCTTTATTTCCACTCCGCCGGTTGAAGATTTTTGAATATCAAAAGGAAGCCACGATTTGTCGCGCTGAACTTCTTTATCTTCAAAATTCCGCCCTATCAAACGCTTAACCGAAGAAATGGTGTTTTTTGGATTAACCACCGATTGCCTTTTCGCCAATAAACCGACTAAACGCTCGTTTGATTTTGAAATCGCCACAACTGAAGGCGTAGTGCGATTGCCTTCGCTATTTTCCAATATTTTCGGCTCGCCCGCTTCAATAATCGCCATCGCCGAATTTGTTGTTCCTAAGTCTATTCCTAAAATTTTAGCCATATTTTTAATAATTTATTTCGCCACCTTCACTCTTGCCGACCTTATAAGCTTGCCGTGAAGAGTATACCCTTTTTCAACTTCTTCAATTATCGCGCCCGATGCTTTGTCGGATTCAACTTCAGCCACCGCCTCTTGAAGACCGGGGTCAAACGGCTGGCCGACTGAAATAATAACTCTTTCCAAACCGCTTAATTTCATTATATCTTCCAATTGCCGGCGTATTAAATATAGTCCTTTTTGCGTCTTGAATTCTTCATCGCCGCCAAGCGTGTTCAAAGCCAAATCAAAACTATCCAAAACCGTTACCAAATCTTTCACTATCGCCTCATTGGCGAACCTAATAATCGCCTCAAATCTTTTTGATTCGTCTTTCTTATAATTTAAAAGGTCCGCTTTCGCCCGCTTCCAGCCGTCGAGATACTCATCGCGCTGTTTTTCGCAGTCGGAAATTGAACTTTGCTCCTCTTTGTTTTGAGATTCTTCTTTTATTTCTTCCGCCATATTTTTTACGAATTTAAGAATACCTTTATTCCAAAATAATAGCAAATTCTTAAAAGACGTCAAGGGTTGGACTGATTGTTTATTTTAGAATAAAATAAAATAATGATAAAGCTTTTCAATACTCTCTCGGGAAAAAAGGAAATGTTTAAACCTTTTAAGGGCAAAACCGCGCAGATTTACACTTGCGGACCGACAGTTTACAATTATGCCCATTTGGGCAACCTGCGAACTTATGTTTTTGAAGATATTTTGCGCCGCGCGCTTGAAATTAACGGTTATAAAATAAAGCAAATAACCAACATTACAGACGTTGAAGACAAAATTATCAAAAAAGCCCGGCAAGAAAAAAAAGAAATTTCGCAGATTACTCGGCCGTATGAAAAAATATTTTTTGAAGACCTTGAAAAACTGAATATTGAAAAAGCCGAACGTTATCCCCGCGCCACCGAGCACATAAAAGAAATTATAAATCTTATTTCCGTTTTGATGAAAAAGGGATTCGCGTACCAAGTCGAAGATAAATCGGTTTATTTTAAAATTTCAAAGTTCAAAAATTACGGAAAGCTTTCGAGGCTTAAAAAACGCCGGGCGGTTGGCAGAATAGACAGCGACGAATATAAAAAAGACGATGTCCAAGATTTTGTCTTGTGGAAATCGGCAAAATCCAATGAACCTTTTTGGTCTTCGCCGTGGGGCGCGGGCAGACCGGGCTGGCATATTGAATGTTCGGCGATGAGTATGAAATATCTCGGAAAAACCCTTGATATCCACGCCGGCGGGGTGGACTTGATATTTCCGCACCATGAAAACGAAATCGCCCAGTCTGAAGCCGCCACTGGAAAAAAATTCAGCAAGTTCTGGATTCACGGCGAACATTTATTGGTTGACGGCGAAAAAATGTCTAAATCGCTCGGTAATATTTTCACCCTTCGCGACTTGAAAAAAAAGGGTGTTAATTTTTTGGCATTCCGTTATTTACTTCTTGGAACTCACTACAGAAAAAAGTTGAATTTCACTTGGCAATCAATTATAGCAAGCCAAAATTCGCTAAACCGCCTTTACCGGCATGTAAACGATTTCGCCGCTCAAAACCCGCCTACGTCAAAACTACGGCGGGCAAGTAAAAAATTAGCGGATCAATATAAAAAAGATTTTATCGCTACCATAAACGACGATTTAAATACTTCAAAGGCGCTTTCAATTGTATGGGAAGTAATTAAAGAAAAAAATTTGCCGGGCAGAGAAAAAAGAGAGTTATTAATCGGTTTTGACAAAGTTTTAGGATTAGGCTTAAAAGATATAAGGCCTAAAAAAACAGCCATAATACCGCGAAAAATAAAGGATTTTGTTCAAAAACGGGAATTATTAAGAAATAATAAACAGTTTATTCAGGCTGACGCCTTGCGGAAACAAATAGAAAAGTTAGGATACATTGTAAAGGACACGTCGTCGGGACCATTAATTAATAGAATTAAAGAATAAATAATTTTCAATTCTCAATTTTCAAGTATCAATCAATATTTAATTTATAAATTTTCAAATGTTTGATAATTAAACTATTTGAAAATTCATTGAAAATTGATTATTGGTTATTGAAAATTTAAGATTTTCATGGAAAATCTTAAGCTTCCGCCCCAAGACATAGAGGCCGAACGCTCGGTTTTAGGAGCGTTAATGTTGGACAAAGAAGCCATTATCAAAGTGGCCGATTTAATAAATCCTTCTGATTTTTACCAGCCGGCTCACGCCAAAATCTTTGACGCGATTTTTAAACTCTTTGAAAAAGGAGAACCTATAGATGTTTTGAGCGTTAATAAAAAACTTAAAGACAATAATGAATTGAACACCGTCGGCGGCTCAAGCTACCTCACCGAAATTATTAATTCCGTTCCAACCGCCAGTCACATAGCCTATTACGCCAAAATCATCCGCCAGAAAAAAGTGCTCCGCGAACTTATCAGCGCGTCTTCCGAAATAACCGATAAAGTTTTTGGCGCTTCCGGAGACCCGGAAGATTTATTGGACGATATTGAACAAAAATTTTTTTCCATCAGCCAACAATCGCGTCCGCAAAATTTTGTTCCGATAAAAGACGAGCTTAAGGCGGCCTATGAAAGAATAGAAAAACTTCACCAAGGAGAAAAGGGGCTGCGCGGATTAACCACCGGCTTTGACGAAGTAGATTTCTATCTTTCGGGGCTCCAACGTTCAGACCTTATAGTTTTGGGCGCTCGGCCGTCTTTGGGGAAAACCGCGCTGTGTTTGGACATCGCCAGAAACGCCGCTGTTAAAACAAAAATTCCGGTTGGAATTTTCTCGCTTGAAATGTCGCGCGACCAAGTTGTAGACAGAATTATCGCCGCTGAAGCGCAAGTGACTCTTTGGGAATTGCGAAGCGGCAGGATAAAAGACGAAATTGAATTTGAAATGATTCAGGCCGCCTTAGACCGTCTGGCGCAAGCGCCAATTTATATAGACGACACTCCTTCGGCAAATATTATCCAGCTCCGCTCAATGGCGCGTCGGCTCCAAGTTGAACACGGCTTGGGATTGCTGGTTGTTGATTATCTTCAATTGATTCAACCCCGTAACAACACCGAGAATATGGTTCAAGCGATGACGGAGGTCAGCCGAGGATTAAAAGCTTTGGCGCGCGAACTTGAAGTGCCGGTTTTGGCAGCCGCCCAGCTTTCACGCGCGGTTGAACAGCGCGATGTAAAAATTCCACGCTTGTCCGACTTAAGAGAGAGCGGTTCTATTGAGCAAGATGCCGATGTTGTTATGTTTATTTACAGAAAAGATAAAGAAAAATTAGACCTTTCGCCCGAAGAGCAAAACACGGCGGAAATAATTATCGCCAAGCATAGAAACGGTCCGGTGGGCAGCGTCAAACTTAAATTCGACACTGATAAAGTAAGTTTTAAATCGATAGAAAAATTCAGGTCGGAAAATTAAATTATCTTATTTTCGCTCCGAATTTTGACTTAAGAAGTTTTTTTATTTTTTCCATTTCATCTCCCGCTTCTTTTTCTTTAAGCGTATGGTCTTCAGCTTGGAAAATAATTCTGAATGTCAAACTTCGTTTACCGTTCAATTCATATTCATCAATCATGTCAACGTCTTCAATATATTTCAAATCTGACTGCTGAATAAACATCATCATTTTCCCGACTTTCACCGCGGGGCTTACCAAAACTGAAACGTCGCGCATTATTGAAGGATATTTCGATAACGGCCGATATTCGTGCTCTTCTTCAACCAATTCCAGTAAAATATCCAAATTTATTTCCGCCAAAACAGCCTCGGCGCCGGAATAATCAACCCTGCCAAGATAACCGATAGTTTTTTCTTCCGATTCGATTTTTAAAATCTCGCTTGAAATTAAATTTCCCGCAAAATCATTTACCCAATCTCCTTTTGCCGGCTCGGGCATCATATAATCAACCAGCCCGATACCCTTGAACATATTTTCAATCACTCCTTTTAACTCAAAAAATATTTGTTTGTCTTTTTTTGAAGCGATTAAAATTCCCAAATTTAATTTTTCGGGAGCGTTGCCATAAAAAACCTTGCCTATTTCAAAAATTTTAATGTTATCAAAAAACCTAAAATTAGAATCTATATTTTTAATGAGATTGGGCGCCAAAGAAGGCCTCATGTATTTTGTCTGGCTGCTGATAGGATTTTCAAGTTCCAATAGCTCATTTTTCCAGGCAGGGTTCCGGCTTAAATCATCGTCGCCGATGAAAGAATAATTTAAAACTTCGTCAAACCCGAATCCGGTTAAGACTTTCCTTATTTTGTCTTTAAAAACAATCTGGTCTTCAAATCCGGAAGGATGGATGTAAATTTTGGGCGGCTGTGATTTTAATTTGTTGTAGCCATAAAGCCTGGCGATTTCTTCCGCCAAATCTTCGAATATTGAAATGTCGCGCCGCCAAGCCGGGACATTTACAAAAAATGTATTTTGTATTTTGCCTGCCCCGTAGCGAACTTGCCTGCCCCGTATAATTCCGAAGGAATTTGTTCGGGGTTCTGCTTCGGGGTATTTTGTATTTTGTATTATTTCAAATCCGAGTTTTTCAAGATAACTCGCGCAAGCTTTTGCGTTTAAGTCAACGCCGATTAATTTTTTGAATTTTTCAACGTCAAATTTTATTACTTTTTTGCCCGGCTTCGCGTAATTCACATCAACCGCTTTTCCCGCTTTCACGCCGGCGATTTCTTCAAGCAACTGTTTCGCCCTATTCAAGCCGATTTCGGCCAAAACCGGGCTGATATTGTGCGAAAAAATTAAAGAGGCGTCGGTGGCGAGTTTGAGCGATTTTGAAGCCCTGTAAATGTTGGCGCCGGCAAAATTCGCCGCTTCAACGATAATCCGTTTTGTATTTGTCCCAATCTCGGCGGTTTTTCCGCCTTTTATCCCGGCAATAGCTAACGGTTTTTTGGCGTCGGCAATTACTAAAATATTTTCATTAAGTTCGTAATTTTTATCGTCAAGCGAAACGATTCTTTCTCCTTTTTTCGCCCTGCGGACAATAATTTGGGCTTGCGCTATCTTGTCGTAATCAAAAGCATGCAACGGCTGGCCCGTTTCAAGCATTGCGTAGTTCATAGCGTCAACCGCATTGTTTATCGGCCTCAAACCGCATTCTTCCAAAATATCGCGCATCCATTTCGGAGAAATTCCGATTTTAACATTTTCAAAATATTGGCCCATATACCGGGAACATAATTTTCTATCTTTTATTAAAACCTTGAAATTCGTTTTTGCCGGAGCGCCGCCGTTTGAAGATTTTAAATTAAAAACGGGCGACTCAAATTTTTTCCCGTAAATGGCGGAAATCTCGCGGGCGATTCCAATATGCGAAGCCGCGTCGGAATATCTGTTTGCCGGAAGCGCCGCCTCGAAAGAATTTCCGTTCAAATCAACCGCCTCAAAAGCGAATTCATTTAATTTTTCTACCAAATCTTTTTTGCTTTTTACGGCCGGCGCCAATTTTTTAATTAAAGTATAAGAAAATTTCATCGCTTCGCTTAATCGCCAAATAACAAATTTAATACGAATATACGAATTGTTTTTTATAGTATTAGTATATTCGTACGGATTAGTTATTCGTTGATTTCTATTTATCTTGCCACAAAAAATACAAAAAGGCAAAAATAAGGGAGGAAACAACGATATCCAAAAATAACTCCTTGGCGAATACTAAGGATAAAATCAGTCCCGGATTCAAAAAGGCGTAAAAAATCAAAACAGCGATTACAATAGTGATTAAATTTCCCGCAAAATAACGCCAAGGAATAAATTTAGCCGCAACCACAACCATTGCTCCGATAAGAGTAAATGTTAAAATTCCGGTTTCAAATCCCGAACCGAATTTTAATACCAGCGCGGAAAGCAAAACCAAAAAAAATCCCTCAAAAAAATCGGCGGCGAAAAAAGAAGACGTAACAATCGCCGCTAATGCCAAATTTGGCGCCACGCCGAAAACCGAAAAACCGTATGATTGAATAACGCTTAAAATCCCAACCGACAAAACAAGAGAAAAAAATTTCATTGCAATAAAATTTCCACTTCCCTTAGACTGCTCACATTAAAAGGAGTTATTAAAACCGCCTCTTTAAAAACTCCGGGCGCCGACTCTTTAATTTCGGATATTTCCCCAACCTTCAAACCAAGAGGAAAGCCCTGCCTGGCGGAATAAACCGCGTCGCCGACGGTTATCGGCTTATCCTTTTCAATAAACGTTATTTTAGGCTCATTTCCGCCCTGCAAAAGCCCGTTTATTTCTTTTTCGCTAATTCTTACAGGCAACTGCCAATTCGGGTCAAAAATCGTTTGAATAACGCTGTAATTTTTTGAAACTTCGATAACTTGCCCTAATAAAATATTTTTCCCGAAAAGCGCCGGCGCAAGTTTTTTCACGCCCTGCGCTTCGCCGGCATTTACGGTTATCTGGTTTTTAACGTTAAATGGGTATGTTGAAAAAACCTTAACGGCAAGAAGACCGTCTTGCGAAATTTTTGCTTCAAAATTTTCTATTTTCAAACCTTGAAGTTCGGCTTTCAAATTTTCATTCTCTTTTTTAAGTTGGATATTTTCGTCAAAAAAACGCTCTTTTTTAATAAAGAACCCCGTGAAGAAAACTACTATTGCCAAAATTATTATTGAAACTATAAGGAAGTACCGCTTCATATTTCCTAATCCTAACGCATTTTCTTCAAAAAGGTCAATCTGTGGATTTTTGAAGGCCCGTGTTTTCTTATCGCCTTAAAATGCTTTTTTGTGCCGTAACCCTTATGTTTTTCAAATCCGTATTTTGGATATTTTTTATGGAGATTTATCATTTGCCTGTCGCGGCTGACTTTGGCGATAATTGAGGCAAGTGAAATCGCCGGAATTTTTTCGTCGCCCCTAATAATAATTTTGAATTTTAAATTTTGAATATAAAGTCCGCCGTCCAAAAAAACTTCGCAATTCTTAATTCTTAATCTTGAATTCTTAATTAAAAGCGAAAACGCTTTTCCGGCCGCCAAATTCGCCGCCTTGGAAATATTTATTTTATCTATTATCTTTGGAGAAACAGATGCCACTGCGTAGGGCAAGCGCAATTCATTTTTTAAATATTCAAACCAAATCTCGCGTTGTTTTGGCGTTAATTTCTTAGAATCCCTCAGTTTTAATTTAGAATTTAGAATTTTGAATTTTGAATTTGTTTGTAATTTGTAATTTGGGATTTGGGATTTCCGCGGTAGTAAAACCGCCGCCACGGTCACATTTCCCGCCAGCGCGCCCCTGCCAACCTCGTCAATTCCAATAATGTATTTTGATTTCTTTAAGGTCATAAAACGATTTTAACACTTACTTTTTTTATTCCCCCAAACCGATTTTCATATACCAATCCGCTCCGAGATTTATCTCCGCCAAATCGTCTGTAAAAGAGCTTTTTGTTCCGGAAATCATCACAGTTATTCGCCCCGATTCCCCGCCGGAATAAACATCGCTTCCGCTAACCGCGTTTTGCCAAGAATTTGAGAGTAAATCGTCCCAAGAGTGAATTGTATAACTTGAATTTTCCAAAACAAACCAATATTTAACGCCCGAGCTTAAAACAACGTTTGGCGAAAAACTGAAGACCAAATCGCGATTTTGCGGGTCGCCGGACAAACCCGAAATTGTTGAAGCTGAAATAGGCTTACTGAAATCCGGCACATTTTGGCTACCAGAAAGTTTATTCTCAAAAACCGAAAGTTTTAAATTAAAACTGACGCCGCTGTCTTGTAAATGTTTTACTTTTAAAACAACCTTATTAAATTCTAAATTTCCCGCCGGCGTAACGCTTTGAATGTTCACCGCCATGACATTTTGGTTTGTTCCTTCTCTCTTCCCAAAATTCGCGCTCCAGCCACCGCTAACTTCTTGAACTAAACTGAAATTAATCGGCGGATACGCCCAACTCGCCGAAAGTGTTGAAGTTGAATAATTATTAAAATCGTCTTTCGCCCTGACGCTTATTGAAAAACTTTCGCCTGGCGAAACAAGTCTTGAAGTTCCCGTGACATTGCCCGCGGAAGCCCAATCTTAATTATTATATTT
>Ga0100395_1002094_pt1 | contig 15147 bp, 9 predicted proteins | sample CryGeymeta201519_FD_81542 | JGI IMG/M metagenome (GOLD analysis project Ga0100395, IMG submission 81542) | Groundwater microbial communities from Crystal Geyser aquifers in Utah, USA - Crystal Geyser metaG 2015-19 | ecosystem: Environmental > Aquatic > Deep subsurface > Groundwater | place: USA... | reverse complement strand
TAACCAGCTGACGAGTATCGAATCGGGGGCTTTTGCCGGCCTTTCCTCACTCACTTATTTGTATCTTGGCTATAACCAGCTGACGAGTATCGAATCGGGGGCTTTTGCCGGCCTTTCCTCACTCACCACTTTGGCTCTTAGCTATAACCAGCTGACGAGTATCGAATCGGGGGCTTTTGCCGGCCTTTCCTCACTCACCACTTTGTATCTTGGCTATAACTGCAATACCAATGGGACAGAAACTATCACCTCAACTACTCCATCACGATCAGCTACTATAGACAAGGCTAACTGCATACCTATCAATACTATAGATGTTACAGACTTTATCAATCAACTCACCACACAAGGATTATATCCATACATCTTGAACAATCCCTACTACATCGGTGGATATATAGGCGCTATGAGCTTCAATAATCCCAATGCCAACAACCAGATCTTAGCACCAGTCATCATGCAATCATACTGTTATGAGGGTAATAATCGACGAGACTGGATTCTTGACGCTACTCCCGTAGAGATACAATACGAGTCAGGCACACGCATCACCTATAGCTGAGGCATTCCCTTTACGGGAGTCCTTCATCGTCCCTACCTTTTCTCTACTTGAGCGATAGTCCCTGGGATGACAGGAGTGCTTGCACTCACAAGGTTTGGCGATCGTATCCAGAGAATAGAATTTGATCAACCGATCACCATCCGTATGCCAGCAAGAAGTGCGACATCCTGATCCACCGTCAAGATCTACAGCTCCGACAAAGAAAGCATCTTTGATGGTACTTCTCCTGATCGGACATTTGAGAAAAATGGAACAGTCATAGATATTATGAAACCATCGTGTAGCAATCCAGATGGATGACTAAATGAAGATCAATGTATTAAGAAATGATACAGTTCTTGCTCAAATATGTGTGAAAGTTGATATGGATGAATTTGGGATCCAGAGACAGCAATGCCTTATGTAGAATTCACTGGCACCCATGCCAGTCGATATGCACTTGGTGACCTCACGAGTCAAAGCACCCCAGATCTCAACTCCTACTTCGATGACTGCAACCCACAAATCAATCCTCTCTGCTCTCGGCTCAACGTCAGTTTCAATACATTTGACTACGGAAACAATCGAAAATCACGAATAACTCTAGGGCAAACCTACAATATCACTATCAATGCCAAAAATACCTCTGCCTCACCATCCAACAAAATCCCTCTCCCTTGAGGACACATCCTTCACCTCGATACCCCCATCGCCCCCAACGACACCGCCACAGCAAATGTAAAAATCAAATATTTCGTGAAATAAGAAGAAAGAGAACAAACCCTCCTAAATTCTCCCTTGTCAGGGCGGACTTGAAGGAACTATTTTTTCTAAAAAAAACCAAGCAGAAATTCTAGTCAATCCCTTTGGTTCTTTGCCAATTGTCCGAGCTAGACTACATTCAAGAAGAGCAAACTGAACATACCAGCGAGCCTGGCAAAGAACTAGCCTCTTTGGCCACTTTCCCGGCAATGAGGGAAAGTGGCACTCCGTAGGATGCACTGCAGGCAGCGACTGATAGCAGCTTTGTCGAACTTCCATGAGGGTTTAAGTACCATTCTTCCATCCCAACAGGCAGTACAGGCACAGTAAAGATGAAGATAAAATATTTCACGAATCCATAGTCCCATAGCATCCAAAACATTTTTAAATTTTCTCTTGATTTTTTACGTAGCATCATTATACACTACGTGCTACGTCAATTAAAATATTAAAAAATTTAGAACATAAAACATTGTTGTTGCACGACAACATCTTATTTTTTAATCTTTTAATCTTTTAGTTTTTTAATTATAAAATAATGTGAAAAATTATCGGAATCGACCTAGGAACGACCAATTCCTGTGTGTCATACATGCTCGGAGATAAGTCCGAAGTCATCGCAAATGCTGAAGGCAAAAGAACAACTCCTTCTGTCGTCTACATCAAAGGAGATGAATTGCTCGTTGGAGATCTCGCCAAGAGAAAAGCTATTCTTGAGCCAAAAAATGTGATTCGCGAAGTCAAAAGATTCATCGGAAGAAAATATTCCGAAGTTATCGGTAAAGAAAATCTTCCATACGACATCAAAGAAGACAAAGACGGCGGAGTGCTTATCGTCATCGGCAAAAAAGAATACAAACCGGAACAGATTTCTGCATTTATCCTCAAAAAAATGAAAGAAGATGCTGAAAAATTTCTTGGACAACCTGTTACGCAAGCAGTCATTACTACGCCTGCATATTTTAACGATTCCCAGAGAAATGCTACTAAGGCCGCTGGAGAAATCGCAGGTCTAAAGGTAGAAAGAATCATTAACGAACCTACGGCAGCCTCACTTGCCTATGGTGAAGGAAAAAATAAAGATGAAAAAGTAGTCGTATTCGATCTTTGATGAGGAACATTTGATGTAACCGTACTGGAAATCGGATCCGAAGGGACCTTTCAAGTTCTTTCAACATCATGAGATACTCATCTTGGGTGAACAGATTTTGATCAAAGAATTATGGATCGGTTAGTGACAGGATTTAAACTCAAAGAAGGCATAGACCTCACAGAAAACGCTATGGCGATGCAAAGATTAAAAACCGAAGCAGAAAATGCTAAACACCAGCTCTCTCAGACAGAAAGAGTAGATATTTCTATCCCGTTCATCATCACAGGCAAAGACGGACAACCGAGAAATCTTGAGGAATCGCTCACGAGAGCTCAGTTTGAAAACATGTGCAAAGATCTTTTCGGTAGATGCAAAAAACCATGTCTTAATGCATTACAAGATTCCAAACTCTCCAAAAAAGATATCAATCAGATCATCCTTGTCGGTTGAGCTACCAGAATGCCGGCAGTATTGAAACTCGTGAAAGAAATCTTCGACAAAGAACCGAAAGCTACTGTCAACCCTGACGAATCCGTAGCACAAGGCGCCGCTATCCAATGAGGAATCATCCAGGGAGATGTTAAAGATATCTTACTTTTGGATGTTACACCATTGTCACTTGCAGTGGAAGTGGAATGAGGACTTGCTCATGTCATGATTGCAAGAAATACTACAATCCCAGCAAAGAAAAATAATATTTTCACAACAGCTGCTGACAATCAGAATGCGGTGACTGTTCACGTGACTCAAGGAGAAAGACAATTTGCCAGAGACAATAAATCACTTTGAATGTTTAACTTGGAATGAATCCCAAGTATGAGAAGAGGCCAGCCTCAGATCGAAGTGACTTTTGATATCGACGCAAATGGAATCTTAAATGTCACTGCTGAAGAAAAATCAACAGGCAAAAAGCAGGAAGTGAAAATTCAAGGTTCAACAAATCTTTCTGACGAAGAAATCACAAAAGCAAAAGCTGAAGCAGAGAAATTCGCTGAAGAAGACAAGAATAGAAGAGAAAATGTTGAATCAAAAAACAGAATGGAAGCACTGCTCTACCAAATGGAAAATCTCATCGCAGAAAAGAAAGATACGATTCCTGATGCTGACAAAGAGATAGTCAACAAACTTGTCGCTGACGGTAAAGCGTTGAAAGATAAGGAAGATGTGACCAAGGAAGAAATCGACGAAGAAATCAAAAGAATCGAAGCTGAATTTCAAACAATCTACCAAAAATATCAAGCCGCTCCATCACAATCAGCTCCAAATCCAGATTCAGAATTGGAGAAAGGGAACAACGGGTCAACCGTAGAAGGTGAGGTAATAGACGCAGATAAATAAAAGCCCGTCATTGCGAGTATGACAAAGCAATCTGAGATCTAAAAAAATCCCGCATGAAACAGAGGCGGGATTATAAATCATCAGCGCGAATAATCATTTACCCCTATACATAGGACTCAGATTAAATTTAGCTGGGTATTTAGCAGTCACATTCAGATAAAAACTCTGGATGCCTTTGATATCGGATTCGACATCATCAGTCAGTTTGAATTCACCGACGATATTGAGTTCTTTCTTCCCATAATCGATAGTGCCGATGATTAATGGCACTTTGACCTTTCTGGCTACGACATGAAATCCTCTCTTTCAAGTGTCGGTCTTTTTTTTGGTACCTTCAGGCGTGATGACAAGGATAAATCGTTCATTGTTTTTAAAATAGGACATAGTATGTTCTGCGAAAGTAAAAAAATATTGTAAAAAAACAGCCTGCTTATCCGCAGGCTGTCATAATATTAGATAATAATGATTTTTAATGATTGAAGAATATCCGGGCTTCTGCATTCGGCATCATTATCAATGATACATTTTCTTTCTTGCACAGATCAATCGTCAAATTATCTTTAAGCGATCCGCTGAGCGAAAGTATTGTTTTGACACCAGCCTGGATAAGTATTTTCGGTCCATCAGGGAAGGGGAAGAAACTGTCGCTACAAGCCACAGCACGTTTTGTTGAGTGATCAGCGTCATCAGCTCGTTTAACTGCAAGCTCACAACATTCTTTTCTGTCCTGCTGACCGACTCCATTCCCGATGAGTTTGCCGTTTTTCACGAGAGTGATAGTGTTTGAATTACTTGTTGCGCAGATAGCCGACGCCAGAACCATATCAATTCTGGTCTGCCCTGCTGGTGCGAAATCGTCGCCATAGCACTTCAGAGAAGCAGCATTCAGGTCCAGAACAAAATCATAATTTTGCTGAACAAGGAAGCCTCCTCGTACCTTTCTCATCAATGGTTCTTTGCTCAAACAATTAGGTCCGAGAAGTGACAGTGCAGGGTTGACTGCCATTTTGCAGGCTGCATCTTTGCGATTGAGGATTGTTTGTGCATCTTCAGTAATACTCGGAGCAACAACAACATCCATAATCCTTCTTACGGAACCGGAGTGGAAGTAACTAATCATACTGGCAAGCTCTTTGGTGATCGGGAAGTTGGTGATAATAGCCCCGCCAAAAATGCTGAGCAGATTTCCATCAAGCATGTCTGCCAAAGCCTGGATAGGAGTGCTTGCAATTGCCGCTCCACAACAGTTACCATGTTTTACGCCCAATGCTACACAAGGCAGGTCCAACTCATTCATACCCATATTATGCCACAAATGATTCTTGTGATAACCGGCCATGATGTGAGTAATAGTTTGCAGCATACGATCCAGATCGGTGAAGTTCACATAACCGAATTCTCCGGCTATCTGTTTAAAATTATACAGAGCAAGTGGATCATTATCGGCATTAAACGTTTTAAACAGACCGGCGGATTTTTGTTGAGGATTTTCTCCATAACGAACATCACAAACCTTTTCACCGATAAAGCCGTAATATTTACCGCCTCCGCGATACATTGCGGAAGTAAGCACATAATCAGCCACATAAGTTTCGGCTTTTGCAGCAAGTGTACGGATGAATGTCAATTCATCGGGCTGTCCAGCTTCGAGCCATTCAATAACCTCCATACGGTCACGTGAATCACACAAAGCAATTCTGTCTCCCTTAATAGCGGAACGCAGAATCAATGGGCCACCGATATCAGTTTTTTCGATCACCATTTCAAATATTGCATTGGGTTTAGCAATTTCCTGCTTGAGCGGATAACAATCCACACATACCAGGTCAAAAACACGAAGTCCCAAGGACTGTAATTCGAGCATATCAGCTTCGCTAAATTTGTTTGCCAACAATCCTGCATGTAACTCACGGGAGATGGTAACTACTCGGTGTCCGAGTATTGCGCCTCCACCCACAAGTCTTGAAACATTTGTAACTTTGATTCCGGCTTTTTTAAGCATATCCGCCGTACCTCCTGAAGAGAAGATTCTATACCCAAGAAGTATAAGCCTTTTGGCGAATTCCACGATCCCGTCTTTATTATAAACGGAAATCAACGCATTTTTTTTTCTTTTACTCATTTTTTTAGATATTAGTTTGACAATAATTTAATTACAATTTAGGAATAACAAAAAAAAATGAACGTCATTTCATTTTTGTTTTTATAATTCATTATTTTTTGTTAAGTGAGACACAACGAAAGCCTGAAGTATTGAAGGTTTTCATGATGTCGAACTTATATCGATGATTTGAGAAACGACAAGCACAAACAAAGCGAAGTGATTGCTGTTTTCGAAAACAATCGATATAACGTAGAAAAGTATATATCGATTCTCACGAAAAAGTCAACACAACCAGTTTTATCCCGAAATCTGATAGAACACCGCAATAATCGCTATCGCAGCAAGAATCCCCTGCAACATCCACGCCTTCATAACAATGGTCGGCTCTGGCATTCCTTTATATTCAAACAAATGATGAAGTGGAGAAATAGCAAATAATTTTCTATGAAATCTTTTTTTCCAGATGATTTGTAGTAATACAGAAAAAATATCTATGATAAACAACAAGAATATAATTATAAAAGGAATGATGATTCCCATCCTCATATTGAGAATATACAGTAGTGAGGCAAGAAATCCTCACAGAGCGAAAGCTCAGCTGTCTCACATAAATATTTTGGCAGGATTGATATTAAAGAACATGAACGCGACCAATACCGCAATCAATATCGCTATCACCGTAGTGGCGATATACGTCTGATACCCGAAGGTCACTATTCACAATACAAATAAGATAATCGTCATTAATCCCCCGGCAAGACCATCCAGTCCATCAGTAATATTGATGGCATTGACGATACTTATCGTGATGAAGAAGGTAATGATCGGATAGAATATTCACAGATGAATCTGTCAGGCAAACGGCCGGAAATTGATGAAATCGACACCAAGCTTACTATAAAACCATCGGCTGATGAATCATGCTACGATGATCATTCAGACCATTTTTGCTTTGGCACTCAATCATTTGATCGTTCCCCTTCCTCTGATGTTGAAGAAGTCATCGAGCAATCACAAAAGCCCTAGACTGAAAAAACCAAAGAGCAAGACATAGGTTTCTTGTCTGCTGACAAGCGTATTATTGATGATGCCTTTATATTGTAAGAAGTAAGAGATCCCTATCATGATTCACATCACGAGAAGAAAAAGTCAGCCTCCCATAGTCGGAGTGCCGGATTTGTGAGAGTGCATCTTGGAAAAAATTGCAGACTTTTCACCGGTTACGGCATCTTCACGTATTTGTTTTCCCGCATGTATATATTTGAGAAACCTGATATATAGAGGATACAGAGCCCATGCAAGAAAAAACGCGAATAAGGAAAACAAAATAATCTGATTCAATTTGACGAGCATATCTGACAATGAAAGTGTAAATCTTAGTGGACGAAATAATACACATTGAACGATAATAGTCAAGAAAACAGAGGTGCTTCAGAAATTGCATTTGTCAGTCATTTGTATATAGTACAATCAATCTAAAATCTATCATTTATCATCTAAAATTTACTTAAGGATGAATTTATGAGACTTCAAAGTTACCTTTGACGGCATTCTCGAAAATTATGTTAGAGAAAAAGTACAAGAAGCGGAAAAGCTCCTGAACAATCCAAAGCTCAATAAATATATCGAATATATTGAGACTTTTATTTTTTCCGGAGGCAAAAGAATCAGGCCATACGGACTTCGGATCGCCTATAAAGGATTCGGCGGAAAAGATGAAAAAGCTATCCTCAACTTCTGAATCATGTTTGAGTTATTCCACACGATGGCATTGATTCATGACGACATCATCGACCAATCAGAAAAAAGACACAACATCCTGACAATCCATCAATACATCAATTCTATCCTCGATAGGTCTGATGAACATATAGCCCAGTGACAAGCAATCCTCATAGGAGATTTGTTGATTTCTCGGGTGTATGAACTTCAATACAAACATCATGATTTTCCAGAAGAATTGCTATTTGAGGCAAGAAGGAATGTCCACGAGATGATTGAAGAAGTCATATTAGGACAGATGATAGATGTAGATATGATGGGTGGTGAAGCGGTCACAGAAGATATGATCGAAAAAAAGAATATGTACAAGACAGCATGATATACCTTTATCAGACCGATGTTGACAGGAGCGATTCTTGCGGGTGCAGACAAAGAAAGCCAAGACCTCATCATAGAATTATGAAAAGATTTGGGCTTGGCATTCCAGATCAAAGATGATCTTTTTGATATCATTTCTGCTGACAAGACAAAATCACTCTTCTCTGACATTCAAGAAGGACAACAGACATTTTTCACCAATTATATATTCACCAAGGGCACGAAAGAAGAGCAGGAATTACTCGCCTCTTGCATGAAAAAAAAGCTCAACAAGGAACAGATAATCAGTTTACAGGAAATGTTTGAACGTTCATGAGCATTGGAATACGGCAAGGGACTTATCAAAAAACATACTGATGTAGCAGAAAAAACATTAGCAAAGATACCATTCAAGGACGAAGCTGCCCGCAAAGGACTACACTCCCTCATCACGAAAATTTCTGATATCTAAAAAAACCAGCCGTCATTGCGAACAAAGTGTGGCAATCTAGCTGGCATATATCAATTATTCACTATTAGTTGTTAGTTGTAAGTTGTAAACTGATTTGCTCTGCAATCTTTTTATGTTTTCTATAAGCGACATAGTAATATAATTTCAACATCAATGCAACACTGAATAATACCCATCACAAAACACCCAAGACAGACACTTTTTTATTTGCTTGGAAAGAGGTCATATCAGCAGCATAGACTTTATCAGCCGCTTCTTGCTGGACAAAAGTGGAAAGATCGGAAACATCACACGCCAACTTACCAAACACACCACCGAGGATTGTCTGACTGGTTGTATCGATTTCAGCATATAATTGTTTGAGCATTCTACATTCAGGAGCAGAAGCAAAGACATTGACGGCTTTGCCGACAATTTTCCTATAGATTTCAGGATTGATATTATTGAGCAGCACCATTCATTTGGCAGTCTCAAAAGAGAAGCTCTTCTTGATTTCATTAGCTCATCCATATTTCTGAAGATCTGATGCCGTGATGGTCAACACCAATGAAACATCTACAGGCAACCAGGTCTTAGGATAAAACACGAGATAATCACTGTTTCGTTGAAGATATTTGGAAGTAGCATCATATTGTTCACCAGCGAAATCTATCTGAATGCTCTGCTTGTCCACTCATTTTCCGGTATCTTTGATATCAAAGACGAAATATCTATCCAAGGGAATCGGCTCTTCATTATTTTGCGGACTCACAAGAGAAACCACGGGTGGAACTTCATCAGGATCACATTCCATGCCTTTAGCGAAAGTGAGTTGTGATTTGCTATTAAGCGCAACCTTGTCACCGCCTTTCAGAAGCGCATATGATCATTTACCCAATGATAAGACGGTAGAAGTCAGATTGTCGGAACTCTTGAAATATATCTGGAACAAGGTGACATTGCTTAATTTCTTGCTCTTCTGATTCAGATAATTGAGTACGAGCGAATTGTGGTCTATATTGTAGTTGATAAGACTCTTGTCGGCAGTGGAAGTAACACGCACAATCTGGATATCATCTGGTATATAAGAAAATACCAAATGGACATTTTCTATCTCCTGCCCTTCAGATTGGAACATGACATTGGTACTATTGATGCATCCTGCATGCAAAGTAGAAGCTGGCTCAAATCTCGCATCCATATACAATGGATCCAAAGAGACTTTGATCGCCAAAACTGGAGCGATGACGCCAAGCATCACAACTCCTCCTGCAAAAATCTTTTTTCTTATGTTTCTGGTAGTCATCATTGGAATAGATTATTTATAAAACCTTTTTTCACTCGCTTGCGTAGTCATTCCGGCATTGTCATTGCGAACGTAGTGTGGCAATCTGGAGCCGGAATCCAATTGATACATCTTAATTATACCCCGAAACACCCCAGAACCAAAAAAATCCGCCTCCATAGGCCAGAAACCCTTGAAATACAGGGCAATTATCAGGAAATGAGTTGACTTTTTGACGTTAAATAATTATATAAACAAAAAATATAAACAATAACACAAAAATTTATGAGAAAATTTTTAATTTTAAACGGCAAAACAGCAAGAACTGCTGGTAGTATCTTGTTCAAAAATCCACCAAGATGTGGTTGTGGATTTATTATGTTTTGGCACAAATGGGATGGATGGTTATGCCCCATGTGCGATGTACCCGACGAAGAATAAAATCTATTAAATTTAATACCAATAATCAAGCAGAGAATTTCTCTGCTTTTTTTTCTAAAAAAAATAAAAAAGAAAACAAACCTCTACTCCGCCTCTCAGCGGAGCCTCTTCTCCTTATCAGGAGACACAGTTAATAATTGTCCCTCCTGATAAGGAGGGGGGACCCGAAGGGTGGGAGGTTTGTTAACCAGAACAGAGAGAGAAAATTATTTCAACTTATACTTCATCCTGAAAACTTCAGAAATATTGTAGCACAGCTCAGAAAGCATATATAATTGATGCAGAGAAATAACATCAAATAAGGACTGCCCATCTTTGAGCTTCTTGAAATCTACATACAACCTCATTCCATAGTCCTTACTGCCTTTCCACTCAGGGAAGAAATCCGCATAGACAAACTTGAAATCCAATAAGGTATCGACATATTTCTTGAGATAGTCCTTTTGCTTCTCGAAATCATCCGTCTTCAAATTCACATGAGAGGTCGTGGAATGGCTCAATATGTTCCTCAAAAACTTAATAATCTGCTCAAAAACGACGTATTGTTTGGCTAATTTCTGCTTGAGAAATCTTTCAAAAACCGGCTCGTTATCAAGTAATTCTTTGAAAGTACTGAAGAGTCATCTGAAGGCGCTGATTTCCACCAAATATCAGAAAAGATTTTTCTTGTCGGGATTTTTGTAGATATTTTCCAGCAATGGCTTCACCATTTTTCACTTGATGACGAAGTAGGATTTATCTCAAGTAGCGATTTTACTGTCTTCCACATTCTTGGAAAAATCCTTTAGTTTGGCCTCCTGCTCTAAGTATTTTCATAAGTACAGAAATTTGTAATACGATTGGAGCAGGATGATGTTTTGGATGAGCTGAGCTTTTTGCATGAGAAATTATGAAATAATAAACTATTCTGCCTGTCATTGCGAGGAGTGTAACGACGTGGCAATCTGCAGAATTACAGTCCTAGATTGCTTCGTTCCTCGCAATGACCGGACTGATTTATTCAATCTTAAACTCAATTTTCACGCTTCTCGTGGAGTGATTGTCATTGCTTCAGACCTTATAATACACACCATTCGCAAATCACGGGTCAAAATGAGACCAGGTATATATTTCGCCAGTAGCATTCAGGATCTTTATATTTTTTGGAAAATAGATGGTAGATTTGCTTTCCCGCCATTTGTAGGTTTCTCCGCCACCAAAGATATCATAGGTCGCAGGCTGCATAGCGAGGATACTTTTCTCTCTCTTCGTAAGAGTAACGTCATACTTTTTTTCCAATTCATGCATCATATCAAGATAATAACCAGGGACATTAAGATTGTACAAGACCGTCATCTCATATTTTCCTTGAGGAAGATCTCTGACATCAATAATGTCCTCATTGCTATCAAGCACGATATCACCATTTGAATTCGCTATCTGGATATTTTTGGCGACGAATCCATCGACTTTATTGAAGGAGCTATTGGTATCCCATGCGTAGATATATCAAGCCTTGAAAACGTTTTCCAGACTATGATTCTGCAGTACCTTAACGAATCAGGTAGAGGCATTGGACAGATAGACATTGAGGAATTGCGCCTTAGCTAATTCACCAAAATTATTGACGGTATTCTGCAGTAATTTGAGACTATTTTTGGAGAAGAATTCTTTCACTTCTTTGATATAGAGTTCCTTTTTATTTCCACGGACCTCTTTTCTGATAAGGTCGACGGCAGCATTGAGGAACTGCCATTCCCGCATCTTTTCAGTGAATCCTGGAATGATTTTTTCTAAAGAATCTGATCTGATGAAAATGACTCCTTTGACGTATTTTTTCAATAATTTGTTGTACAAATCTGGTTCCATAGTCTGTTTCACTTTTCTGATATCATAGGTCTCATTGAACATCTTTTCATATAAGTCTTTCAGATTTTTTCCATCGATATCAGTAAATCAGAATTTATTTCCGGCGATATATCCTATATTACGATCCGGCAAGAATGATTTGGCCCGAGCAGGAGCGGTGATGCGTGTATTATGCGCAATGAAATCCGGATAATACGAATCGACAATCTCCAAGTCCTTGATGCGTCCGCCGTCTACAGTGATGAATGCGAACGATCAGAAAAATCAGCCATTCGGCCTCTTCTCATTGGTGTTTTGGAGGATGATGATATAGTTGGTCGGCTTATCTTTGCCGAGAAGTTCAAATAATTCTTTCTTGTATCCCCGCAGATCCGACAACACATTCATCAATGCATCATAGCGCGCAAAGCCGAGTTTCTCGAGATAATTTTTATTCTTTTTGATATAATCCCGACAGAATTCTATCTGATGATTTTTTTCTTTGAGGATATTTTCTCCTTGTACATATCATTGAATCACCTCATCGAGCGTGACAAGAAACTTGGAGAATTCCTGATCCACCGGAGTAAAATAGAAGGCGATCTGCGTGAGGTCTTCCTTGAAGATATCCATCTTGTCCTTGGCGAATAACAAGGTGGTCACTCTGCTGTAAAACAGGAATGCGCTGAATGAAAAAACAACCAACACCAAAAAAATAATATTGGTCTTGCTTGCATAATATCTCCATGTCCTCTTTTTATCTTGAGTAATTCAAAATCTCACCATGCCCAATGTATAAAGATTTGGAAAGCAGACGCAAGAAAACAAGCAAGAATAATACTTTACTCTCTTTCTTGATGGGTCGATTGCAATGTCTGTTTACGTAGCATACACACTATCAATATCGATATATACGGCATCCAAGACCGCAATCAGAGTTTACCCCGCAGAAGTGCGGGGAGGCAGGGCGCAAAAGAAAGAAATGCCAAAAAGTATGAAGAAAGCGCCACAGAGAAAAAGATAAAAATTTATTTTTCATATTTTGGTATAGGTCACCGATACTCTTCATTGTAGGTTTTTTCCCATCGCATTTGTGCACGTTCCTGTCTAGTTTTTCCTTGCCGAGCAGGATTGTACTCAGTAGCATCAAGAAATATCTTCAAATTTTTATGCTTTTCTCTATCTTTTGGAGACAATGTTTTCAGATATTCTTTCCATTCTTTTTCATTCAATTCCTTGTCTATCGGACTTTTCTCATGTCACGCCAAAAATCTGGCATCAGCTTTCGCCTCCTCCATCTTCAATTCAAAATTGTTCTTTAATTGCTCGATTTGTTGTGTCATGGGTAGATGATAAAAAGTAAAATTATTTTGCTAACTGACCTTTTGATATTGCGTTTCGATATTTTCATCGGCATAGATTACGCGCTTGATAATTGGCAACTTACGAGGACCTCTCTGCACATAATCAAATTCGAGATTAATGATAGACGTAGGTTGATCAGGGGCAAAAACCTGGATTCGATCATTATAATCAGAAGTGGTTTTGGCCATATTATCCGTAGTTTGCTTATTCCCCGTAGAACAGGATTCCATGATAATCTGAGGCTTCATAAAGCTACTAGTCATGGCAAATTTTATTTTTTCAAGAATATCTTCATCTCCAGTATCTAACTTTGCACCTTCAAAATAACCATTACCCAATTGTATGGATGTCGGGCTTCCATGGCCACCTATGACCAGAAGCGATGCAAATCCAGATTTCTTTTTCACCTTCGTCATCATTTGCACGAATTCGTCTTCATCTTCGCTTTCAAAGACTACAACATGATATCATGCAGCAAAAAGTTGGTCTATGCGGTTATGATAAAAGGCTATGATAAAAGGCACTGTTTCGGTCTACCTTTGGACAGGCAACTACAGCCAGCGGTTTTTGGAAGTTCCTTTCACCCTCAAGCATATCTTTAAGTACTGGCGCAGGATAACGTGTGAAGCAGGTAATATTAAATTCTTTTTGGAGTCTATCTACATTTTCAAGCACAAATTTAGTTATATTTGAGCTAGCTAATAATTGTTTGGCCTCCGGACTTAGGCGATCAAACAATGATAATAGATGTGCACGTGCAAGCGGTGCGGTGCTAATGAGATATTTCAATGCTTCTGCACATCAGAGAGCGGAATTTTTATTCTGTAAACCAGCAATCAGGGCCTCGACATGTTTCTCCTGGAAAAGATCAGGATTATTGGAAGCCAACCAGGTTAGAGCTGCAGCACAATAATGCGAGATATCCTCCTTCTGATTCTGCAGACCAGCAATCAGGGCCTCGACATGTTTTTCTTGGAAAAGATCAGACTTTTTGTGGGTCAACCAGGTTAGAGCTGCAGCACAATTACGCGCAACATCCTTGTACTTATTCTGCAATAAATTTATGGAAAGGGTATACACATGTTTTTCTTGGAAAAGATCAGCCCTACTATCGGCTAAATTACCTAGAGTTGAAGCAAAATAACCAGCGGAATCTTTATTCTGAAAGCCAGCGAATAAAGCATCGACATGCTTTTCTTGGAAAAGATCAGGATGATAGGAAAGAAGGCGATCCAATGCTCAACAACATTGAGACGCAGAATCTTTTTGTCCTAAGCCGAAAATAAGAACATGTACATCTTCAGTGGCAAATTTTAACTTGTCATAAGAATTATTCACCTTTTCGTAGGTATCTATTATCTTTTTTGAGTCTGGGTTGATGGGAGTAGCCTCTTTAGCTAATTTAGCATCAGCTCTCGCCTCTTCCTTCTTGAGCAAGAAAAGATCTTTGGACTGTTCTATCTGGATCATTTTGATGCTTAAGAAATAAAAATGCCAAAAAATTAAAGACTATTCAACAATCCATCAGGATCTTCCTGAGATTGTTCAGCTTGTTCTTTTTCTTTGATTTCATCGATTTTCTTCTTTATCTTCACAAAACTTTTATTCTCCAATTCTCTATTATTCTCCATCTTCTTCTGGGCCAATTCTATAATTTCCTGATAAATCACTTCCAACAAATGGTCACTCGGATACTCCAGAGTCTGGATATTGTCATAGACATATTTGAAGTTCTCGTTCCCATCCTTAAGGATTTTCAGCATTTCCAAAACAATCTGATATCTTTCATCATGAGTCAGTTGTTTGAATTCGGTCATTTTCAGTTGCACAGTTTTCATAACAAACGTTAAAGCGATAAAGC